>Ga0210408_10000189_pt1 | contig 91219 bp, 81 predicted proteins | sample IncBWH4MmetaG_FD_155471 | JGI IMG/M metagenome (GOLD analysis project Ga0210408, IMG submission 155471) | Forest soil microbial communities from Barre Woods Harvard Forest LTER site, Petersham, Massachusetts, United States - Inc-BW-H-4-M | ecosystem: Environmental > Terrestrial > Soil >...
CGCTGGGACGCCCACCCCTCCGACCTGCCCGGCAAGTGGCGGGACGGTGACGGGGACGTGGACCGCGGCGAACGTCGTGGCGATCCCGGGTCAGAACGTGTTGGCGGGCAACTTTGACGCGCTCGTAGAGGCGCTCGAGTCCAATACCGCCTACGCCAATCTCCACACGATGAACTTCAAGGCTGGCGAGATTCGCGGCCAGATGCGTTCCGAGGGCAAGGGGACCGACGACTAGGCCCGACATCGACCGTTGTCGAGCTCGCGCGGTCAAGCGACCGTCGTGGCTCGGGACTACGTGAGCCTTTTGCGCACATAGCAAGTCCTCCGCGACGCTCCTGACTCGCTCGCGAGGGTTCGCACGGAATTCTGCAGACCTGCCGCTGCCGCACTCTCGTCGGGGTTCACGCTGCCCTTTCATAAATTTGGGGTCAAGGCCACGAGGCGAAGACTCAGTCCCCGTTTGCACGCGCTCCGTCGCAGCACATCGGGACCGGATTGAGAGGCCACCACCGGATGATGGTCTCACGCCGTACGGACTGCCCATGACGGGGTATGGCGCGTCCGGTTTGTTTTGGTAAATCTATCGAGCCTTCCAGTGGAAATTCCTAGAACCAGGAGAGGAGCCGCTCATGCATGTCTGTCGGTTTGCCCTTCTAACGCTTGCTTCTTTTGCCTTCGCCGGTAACGCTGTGGCCAAGGACGCCGGTAATGCCACGGATGCCATCAATCCGCATTCGCCCCGCTACGGTCACCCCTACCGACATGGAGTCCACCCGACGCTGGAAACCCACGAGAAAATGAAAGCCTGGGCAGCCGCCAACCGTGGTGTGGTGCGGCCGGCCGATGCGGACCACAAAGAGCATGGCAATGGTGGCGCGACGCAGCCGGCTGTCACTGCTGCCACTGGCCCGGAGACCCTGAGTTTCGGGGGCGGCGTCGATTCGATCGGCGTGACCAGCGGCGCGCCCAAGGTGTACCTGGTGTTTTGGGGTACGCAATGGGGCGGCGAGGGTACGAACGGCAGCGGCTACACGACATTCACGGGCGACCCGAGCAACGCTGCACCCTACATCCAGGCCTGGATCAAGGGTCTCGGTACCAACAGCGAACTTTGGTCGGGAGTGATGACTCAGTATTGCGATGGATCGCTGGTTGCGGTTGGCGCCACCTCCTGTCCGAGCGGGGCGCCGCACGTGGGCTATCCGAGCGGCGTGCTGGCCGGCATCTGGTATGACAATTCGTCCGCTGCGCCGTCGCAGGCCTCGGGCAACCAGCTGGCTGTCGAAGCCGTCAATGCGGCGGGACATTTCGGCAACACGACACAAGCTTCGAACCGCTATGTGCAGTACGTGATCCTGTCGCCGACCGGAACCCACCCCGACGGCTTCAACACTCCGAACGGCGGTTTCTGCGCCTGGCATGACTACAACGGTGACACCACGCTGAGCGGCGGCGGCGCGGCATCCTCACCCTACGGCGATATCGCCTTCACCAACATGCCCTATGTGGCCGACCTGGGTGCCAGTTGCGGTGCGAACTTCGTCAGCAACTCGCTCGATGGCTACTCCATCGTGGGTGGCCACGAATACGCCGAAACGCTCACCGACCAGAATCCGGCGGGCGGATGGGTCAACAACACCGGCTCTTCGTTCACCGGACAGGAGAATGGGGACGAATGCGCTTGGATCAGCTCCGGCCAAGGCGCCGCGGCATTGGTGGCCTTCTCCACCGGTTCGTTCGCGATGCAAAGCACCTGGTCGAATGACACCAATCGCTGCGACATCTCGCACCCCATCGTGAGCGGCAGCGGCGGCACGCCGACGGCGAATTTCACTTTCAGTGCCAGTGGCCTGACCGTCACATTCACCGACACCTCCACGGATGCGGGCGGGACCATCGGCAGCCATTCGTGGACCTTCGGTGATGGCGGCACCTCGACCGCCGTCAATCCAACCCACACGTACACGGCGGGCGGAACCTATTCCGTCACCGAAACCGTCACCGACAGCGGCAACGGCTCCAACAGCCGCAAGACCAGCGACGTCACCGTCAGCGCGAGCGGCGGCACGCCCGTTGCAAACTTCACTTACACGATCAGCGGGCTGACGGTCAACTTCACCGATACGTCCACCGACTCGGGCGGCTCGATCGGGCAGCACAGCTGGAACTTTGGCGACGGAAGCACTTCGGCCGTGGCAAACCCCGCCCACACCTATGCCAGCGCCGGCACCTACAGCGTCAGCGAGAAGGTCACCGACAGCGTCAGCAACGTGTCCAGTACCAAGACCGTGAGTATCACGGTGAGCGCGAGCACGAGCACCCAGCTGATCGTCAACGGTGGCTTCGAAACCGGGATGGCGACGCCCTGGTCGCTGACTGCGGGGGTACTGTGCAGCAACAGCTCCTGCGCGGGCGAGACCGCGCACAGCGGTTCGTGGTTTGCCTGGCTGGACGGCTACGGCTTCACGCATACCGACACCGCCACGCAAAAGGTATCGATCCCGGCCGGCAAGACGACTGCCACACTGGCCTTCTACCTGCACATCGATACGCAGGAAGTCGGCACGATCGCCTACGACACGTTGAGGGTGCAGGTGCTGAACAGCTCCGGCACCGTACTGGCGACACTGGCCACTTACTCCAACGTGAATGCCGCGTCGGGTTATTCGCTGAAGAGCCTGAACATGAATGCTTACATCGGGCAAACGGTTCAGATCAGGTTCCTCGGCCACGAGGATTCGTCGCTCGCAACATCGTTCGTGATCGATGACGTCACCCTGACCGTGCAGTAGATCGAGTCATGCCCTTCGGCAGCCTGCCGGCGCGACGCAAGTTCGTCGTGCAGGCTGCCGGTGCTTCGCTGCTCGCGCTGCTGCCGCTGAGGGCAGGGGTCGCGGCCGAATATCAGCCGCCTGGATCGGAACCGGGCCCGGCGCCGCCGCGACGGCCGCGGGTCGCGCAACCGCGGATCGAGCTTGCGCCAGCTGCGATCGAAGTCGCTCCTGGCTCGCGCGTGCAGTTCATTGCCCGTGCGTCTGGTGGAGAGGCGATCCTATTTTCGGTGAATTGGTCGATCCGTGAGGGCACGGCCGGAGGAACGATCGTGCCGGCGAGCAAGCGCCAGGCCGACGGCAGCTGCACGGCGGAGTATCAGGCGCCCACCGTCGGCAGCGGTCCCTTCCATGTGATCGCCACACTGCGCGAATTCCCGGCGGCGGTGGCAGAGGCCAGCGTACAAGTGCGGGCGCCGCGGTGAGCAAGATTTCCAGTGGGTAGCGCGTTATCGACCGCCTCCGTACTTCTCGATCATCGCAATCGGCTGTCGTGCCTCACCCTTCGTCGAGTTCCGCAACAAGCCGTGGACCGACCACCGGCGTCGCGTCACTCCGCAAAGTGGTAAGAGATCCCGACCCAGGCTCCCCTTGGAGCTCCGATCGACCTGAACTGCTCCGGCGTCCACCTCGCAGGGTTCGGATCGAAGGCGTGGCCCGGCAGGTGAAACGCGTTGGCGCTTAGAACGCCGTACGACGAGTAGAGCCGGTCGAACAGGTTATCGACCTTCGCGAAGAGTTCCAGCCTTTGGGTTAGCTTGACCTGCCCGTTCAAATTCACGACAGCGAAGCCGGGCACCGGGCCATGCACATCCGCGTTGTTCTCGTCACCCCGCGGGAAAGTCGAAGACTGAGCGATTACGTTCAGGCTGGCGCTCCAGCGCGCGCTCGGTGCGTACTCCAGATCGAGTTTGGCGACCTGAAGGGGGATTCCCGGCAGGCGGTTTCCCGGCTGCACCCGGATGTCGGCGCAGGTCTGGCAGGCCAGGGGCTGCGCGGTCGAGTTGTCAGGGCTGTTCAGAGTCAGCGGGGTCCGGTAGGTAGCCTGAATGTAGGCGTAGTTGATGCGCCAGGTGATCGGCTTCAGGACACCATTGAGCCCAAGCTCGATGCCCTGGCGGCGTGTCTGGCCGACGTTTTGGAAGTATCCCGTGCTCGTGCCGCCACCCCCGCTGCTGATGAACTGGATATCGTCGTCCAGCAGGCTTCGGTAGATCGCCGAAGACCAGGAGACCTTTCCTAGGCTTCCGCGCGCGCCGAACTCCGCGGTCTTTGAGACCACGGGCTTGAGCGCCGGGTCGGCGGTAAACGCGTTCGGGAGGCTGCAGGGAGCGCTCGGATCGGCGCAGGTCAGTTCCACTGGCGTCGGCACTCGCATGCCTTCGTTGTAGGACACATAGGCCGTTACGGAAGGGACCGGCGTGAAATTCAGCCCGACCGCAGGGTTGAACCTCCCGAAGCCGTGATCGCCGTTCAGTGCGGTACCGAGCTGGTCCCGCAGGTGCAGGATCGCACGGTTGAAACGGCCCGCCAGCGTCAGGGCGAGCGACTGGGTGATTTCGAACAGATCCGTGGCGTACAGGCCCAGGCTGTCGTCGGTCGAATGTAGACTGGTTTGCAGCCGGATGGGCTGGGACGAAAAGGTGCTGCGGTCGGGCGCGACGGGCGCATCTTGATTGAATTGCCTGAAGTCGATTGTGCCGTGGTCGATCGCCGCCCCGACCGTTGCGTTGTTGCGATGCCCGAAAAGGTCCGAAATTCCGTTGTACTGCAGCGACAGGCCGTCGCGGTCCTGGTCGATGCCGTTGGTGATGTTGTTGGCCGGAAAATTGCCGGGTGCGAGCGGCAGCGTGGGATCGAAGTTGTTGTTCACGTTGTTGTTGAATATCGACGAGCGCACGGAGCGGAAGTAGACATCGGCCGACAAGACCTGCCGCGCGGTCAGCGCATGCGAGGCCTGCAGGTTGGCGAACCACAGCTTGTTCCGCTGCCAATCGGGATACGAGTAGATCTGGCGCGGGTCGCCGAGAAACGACAGCGGAATGGTCTGATTACCTTCCGCGTAGTTGTCGGCGTAGGTGAGGCTTCCGTCGATGTCGGTGTCCTCGGTCTGGTAGCCGAGCTTGGAGAAGACCTGCCTCAGGCGCGACGGATTGTGCTGGGCCCAGCCATTGTCGTTGGTGACGCGGCCCGCAACGAAGTACTCGGCCTGCGTGCCGTGCCCGCCCGAGGAAATTTCGGCCGTCCTGCGACTCCAGGAGCCGTCCTCGACCGAAGCGGTCGTACCAGGAAATTCGAAGCCGCTCTTGGTCGACACGGCGAGGGCGCCGCCAAGGGTGTTCAGGCCAAACACCGGATTCGATCCTGGGATGACCGTAATGCGGGAGATGGCAGCCGGCGGGATCAGGTCCCAGTTGACGGTATCGCCGAAGGCTTCGTTCACGCGCACGCCATCCACAAAGACGGAAATGCCCTGAGGCGTGCCCAAAATTGGTGAGGCGGTGAAGCCACGGAAGTTCACGTCGGCCTGCAGGGGACCGCCCTGTGTGTCGTTGATGTTCACGCTGCCGAGGTTGCGCTCCAGCGCCTCCGACGAATCCATCGGATGCGACTTCTCGATCTGCTTGGCGCCGATCGTCTGTATGTTGGCAGGCACCTGATTGATGTTGACTCCAAGTCCGGGCAGCGGCGCCGGCGCGATCACCTCCAGGGTCGGGATCTCGTTCGTCACCGGCTGAGCGGTCTGCTCGGCAAGCGTCGTATCCTGTGCGTGGGCCGTGAGCGAAAGCGCTCCGGCCGCGAAGGCGCCCGCGCAAAAACGTGGAAAATGGCTCCAAACGCTTCTCGAGGCCTTCATACGGAATCCTCTCCCGCGATGCTCTTTCGTTCTTATCGTCTTTGCGCGCCGCCAGCAATGCTCCGTAACGCGCCATCGCTGTCCGGAGCTCTGGGAGGCAAGCAAAACCCCGGCCGGACCGCAGCGGCGCTCGAAGTGTCCCATCAGGGCCTCGGGAGTTTTTCCCGAAATCGATTAACGGCCTCGAAATGAATCGTTCCGTGAGCCGCGCGCAACGGGATCTGCTGGTCGTCGGGCTACTTACTGCGGCCTTCGCGCTGCTGTCGGTGAAACTCGATCTGAGTGAAGGCCTCTTCCGATGGACACATGCCCGTGAATGGCTGCAGCTCGACGAGCTTCCACAGATTCTGCTGGTGTTGGCGGGACTTCTGTTCTGGTTCGCATGGCGGCGCATGCAGGAGTTGAAGGACGAACTCGACCGGCGCACGACGGCGGAAGCCGGGCTTGCCGCGGCGCTCGCGGAAAACCGCCGCCTGGGTCGTCAAGCCGTCGAGCTGCAGGAGTCCGAGCGTCGAGCCCTCGCGCGTGAAATGCACGACGAGCTGGGCCAGTATCTGGTCGCCATTCGGATGGACGCAACCACCATCCGCGATGGTGCTGGTTCGAATCGCGAAAACGTATGCGCCGCCGCCGCCATGATCGTTGCCCACGTCGACCATGCACAATCGGCGGTGCGAGACATCATCGGACGGCTTCGGCCAGCGGGCCTGGACGAACTCGGGCTGGCCGCAGCTCTGGAGAATTGCGTCGAAGAATGGCGCCGGCGCCTGGCCGGGGTCGACGTGGAGTTTCTCGTCCAGGGCGAACTGGACAACCTCGGCGAGGACATCAGCCTGGCGTTATACCGATTGACGCAGGAGTCGCTCACCAATGCCTCCCGTCACGCCGCCGCCGCCCGGATGCGGATCGTGCTCAGCGAGGATCACGAACCGGCCGGGGTTGGGACGATTACGTTTGTCGCGGAGGACGATGGCCGCGGGACCACGTTGCCTCCGAATGGCCGCGGTTTCGGCCTTGCCGGAATGCGTGAACGGGTTCAGTCACTCGGTGGCATGTTCGTGGTCGACAGCGGCCCCGGAGCAGGCTTCAGGCTGCGGGCAACGATCCCGCGCGTTCCCGGCAAGATCGCTGACGAGAGCTGAAACCGATGACGCTGACCGTCCTGCTGGTCGACGATCACAAGGTTGTGCGGGAAGGCTACCGGCGCCTGCTCGAGCGCGACACGTCGTTATCGATCGTCGCCGAGGCCGGCACTGCGGCCTCGGCCTATCGAGCGTTCTGCGAATTTCATCCCGAGGTCGTCGTCCTGGATATCGCCATGCCGGGCGCCAGCGGCATGGATGCAATGCGCCGCATACTGGCGCGCGACGCTGCCGCCCGAATTGTCGTGTGCAGCATGTACGAGGACCCCATTTACATAGAGCGCTCGCTGGATAACGGTGCCAGCGGTTATGTGACGAAGGCAGCTGCCGCAGAGGTGCTCGCAGCGGCAATCAGGGCAGTGGGCCAAGGCCAACGTTACCTGAGCCCGGACGCTGCTGCAGCCCTGGCGGGTTGGCAAAAACGCCGGCGCAATGCACTCGCCACACTCGGCGCGCGGGAGATGGAGGTGCTGCGTCAGCTCGTTCGGGGAGCCTCACTGGTGGAAATCGCTTCGGCGATGAATTTGAGCGAAAAGACGGTGGCCAATTACCAGACGCTGATCCGACAGAAACTGGGCGTGCGCAATGCCGCCCAGTTGGTGCACGCCGCCGCAGGATTCGGCATCGGTAGTGAGAGCGGGCGGCAGGCGCGCTAATCGATCGAGCTCATTCCATTGCGAATCGCGAATTTGACCAGCGCAACCAGGTCTTCGAGCTGCAGCTTCTCCATCAGTCGGGAGCGATACGTCTCGACGGTTCTTGGCGACAGATGCATCAGCGCCGCGACCTCGACGTTCGACTTGCCTGCGGTGATCAACCGTATGATCGAGCGCTCGTTGGCTGTGAGCGATTCGATTGCCTGGCGTTCAGCGATGAGTCTTTGGTTCTGAAGAATGCTCCTCTCGGCCACAACTTCGCCAGGCGGCGATTTCCCCGCCACGCCCCTCCACGTTGCGGCTGCAAGCTCGTCGCCTGCCGAACCTTCGTTCCCATCGCCGGGCGCCGCCGTGTTCAGCAGCCCATCAATGCGGTGCGCCTCAGCCGCAAAGAAAGCCTGGTTTCGCCGCAGCGTGTCTTCGGCCTGTTTCCGCTCTTCAATGTCGGTGCTCGTTCCGTACCACTTGACGATGTTTCCCTGCTCATCGCGAAGCGGCACGGTCCGGATCAGGAACCAGCGATATTGGCCGTCAGCGCGGCGCAATCGCATTTCATCCTCGTACGGCTCCCCGGCCGGCATCGCTGCGCGCCACTTCTCCAAGACTCTTGGAGCGTCGCCGGGATGGATCACGCTCGTCGGCGCCTCAAGATACTGGTGCAAAGAAACGCCTGCATAGTCCAACCAGCGCTGGTTCAGGAAATCGACGGTGCCGTCAGGCAGAACGCTCCAGGCCATCGTGGGAATCGTGTTGATGACAAGACGAAGGCGGTCCTCACTCTTGCGAAGTGCATCTTCAGTGCGCTTGGCTTCGATCGCCACGCGCGCCATCTGCACTGCCATGTCGATCAGTTGAATATGCTGTGCAGACGGCAGGCGCGGTTTGGTGTAATACATGGCGAAGGTTCCGAGAACCGCGTTATCGTCCGATAAAATCGGCGTGGACCAGATCGCGCGCAGGCCATTGCGGACGGCGATGTGGCCAGCGTCCTTCCAGAGCGGGTCGTTTTTGGTGTCTCGCGTATATACCGGCTCGCGGCGAAAAGCGGCCGTGCCGCACGAGGCCATGCTGGGCGCTATTCGAAGGAACGCTTCGATGTTCCGCTTGTAATCTTCCGGAATGTTCGGGGCTGCGACAAAATGGAGATTGTGCCCATCGGAATCCACCAGCAACACTGCGCAGCGCATGTCTGGAGTCTGATCCTCGATCAGCTTGACCAGTGTCTCGAAGATTTCGGCAAGGGACGCCCTGTTCGCAACACGTTCGAGGACCCGGCGCTGGCATTCCAGAAGCTCAGACCAGGCCTGCCGCTCGATGGATTCTTGCGTCACTTGCGAGCTCCTGGTCGAGCGTCGATCCCGTTGCGCGCCAGCAGCAGCGTGCCCATTGCCTTGGTCCGACGTGCAGCATCAAGATCGCCTCCGGCAATAATCTGTTCATCGGCAACGGCTTCAATGCGCAAGGAAGCTTCACGCACGTTGGGCTGCAATGATGGGACGGGTTCACGCCACGACCTGCACTCCGTGCCAGAAGGCGCAGCGCCCCTCGATCTGTTTCGCCGCCTCGCTCGGGGCGGCGTAATACCAGACCGCGTCGGGATTGACGCTGTCGCCCACCACCAGGTCGTAGTAGCTCGCGGTACCCTTCCAGGGGCACACGGTGGTGGTCGAGCTCGCTCGCAGATATTCGCGTTTGACCGAGGCGAGCGGGAAATAGTGGTTGCCCTCGACCACCACGGTGTCCGGGCTGTCGGCGATCACGGCGCCGTTCCAGAGGGCCTTCATGCCGATCGTCCCTTGGAGGTTGGATCGTTTGACTTTGCTCGGTCGCCATTTGAATTGCGCCTCCCGAGCGAGCTTCCGGGCCGCGTCGGCAGAGTCGGATCGCTCGCCGGGAAAGTCTCTTCGAGCGCTTCGTCCAGCACCCATTCGTCGTACGCCGCCGTGCCGGGAGCCGGAACGGGGTCCATCGTCGTCGTGTCCACAGTCGAATCCTTATACGCGTGCCCTCATGGCTCAGCAGATTGCCACAAGAGGCTCGCGTGCGACCATGTCAGCGGCAAGGTGCTGGTGCGGTCGCCGAAAACGCTGCCCGACCGGCGCTCATTGACCCTGCGGCTCCATTTCGTGGACGATCACGCCGTCCAGGATATCGCCGCGCTCCTTCCACGGCTGCCGCCTGACCGCGTTCAGTCCGTCGCGATGGCCGGCCTCGCGCCGCAGTTCGATGCCCTCGCGGGTGAAATCGATGTCACGCGTGATGTCGTCATTGGGCAGGCGGGGTGCAATCAGCCGCACCACGTGCATCACGGTCGAGCAGCCCCAGGCCGCCAGCATGCGGCCGGTCTCCGACGCACGGTCCTGCGCCGGCACCAGGCGCTCGAGCTCGCGGACCACGTGCCGCAGGCGGTGTATCTGCGCCTGCCGCATCAGGTGGCTGTCGAAGCGGCTCGAGTACTGGATCTCCTTCTGACGGGACTGAACGTCCCACAACGACTTCGGTTCGGGGCCTCTCGGATTCCACAGATTGACCGTGAAGATCACCGAATCGCGCCGCGGCATGTCGTCCAGCACGACCTCGATCGGCGTGTTCGAGAAGATGCCTCCATCCCAATAGGCCTGGTCGCCGATCCGGATCGCAGGAAACGCCGGCGGCAGCGCGCCGGAAGCCAGGATGTGATCGGGCCCCAGCGTGTCCTTGCGGGTGTCGAAGTAACGCATCGCCCCGTCGCGCACGCCGACCGCTCCGACCGTCAGGCGCATCGGGGCATGTGCCAGACAGCCGAAGTCCACCAGCTCACCCAGCGTTGAGCGCAGCCCGCGGGTCAGGTAGTACGAGGCCTGCTCGATGCCGACCTGCGCCAGCGGACCGAACGCCGCGCTCGGATTGGGCTCGAAGAAGCCGGGGATACCGAACGCCATCGTTCGAACGCTGTTCAAGCCCTCCCAGAATCGTGCGGCCGGGCCCTGCAGCGGAATGCCGGCCACCGCCATCCGATCCCAGAACTGCCGCAGCCGCGACCAGCGCTGCTCGACCGGATTGCCGGCGATGATGGCACCGTTGATCGCACCGATCGAGGTGCCGATGATCCAGTCGGGCTGAAGCCCGCTCTCGTGCAGAGCCTGGTAGATGCCGAGCTGGTAGGCGCCCAAGGCCCCGCCGCCCTGCAGCACCAGAACGATCTGACCCGGCAGGCTGTCGCGGCTGACCGCGACCTCAGCGGGCGATGGTTCGACGTTCGTCACGAGTAGATCTCCCCCCAAAACGAGTCGTTTGGTCGCATTGGCGGGGAGCGCCTTACACCCTTTCTAAAGATTCGCTGCGCCGCGACCGCCGATCGCTCGAAAACCGCCGCTACGCCCGGCCGGCTTCAAGAGAAGGGGCTCGCCGACCGATACCGAATACGAACACGGTGGAACTTAAGCCGCAAAGGATGGCGGACGCAATGGCGCAAATTATTAAGACGACGAATCGTGCAGCGGGCTTCACGCTGATCGAGGTCATGGTGGTGTGCGCGATCGTGGCGATCCTGGCCGCGATCGCGGTGCCGGCCTACACGCGCTACGTCCAGCGCGGTGACGTGGTCGAGGGAACGCAGGCGCTGGCCCAATACCGCGTCCAGATGGAGCAGTACTACCAGGACAACAACACGTACGCCAATGGCGGCAACTGCGGGGCTCCGATTCCGACGCTGGTTAACTTCACGCTGGCGTGCGCGACCGGCAACGCAGGGCAGACCTACGTGGCGACTGCGACCGGCAAGAGCACCACCCTGCTCAACAACTTCATCTACACGATCGACGAGACCAACGACCAGGCCACGACCTCGACCGGTTCCTGGGGCCTGAGCTCGACCACCGCCTGGATCGTTCGCTAGGTGCGGAGGCAAGCCACCATGAGAACCCTGCAGCGCGGTGTCACCCTGATCGAGCTGGCAGTCGTGCTGGCCGTGGTCGCGATCCTGTTTGCGACGGCGGCGCCGTCATTCGCGGCCTGGATCCATAACGTCCAGATCCGGACCGCGACCGAATCGGTCCAGAACGGGCTGCAACTGGCGCGTGCGGAGGCGATCCGGCGCAACCGCAGCGTGATGTTCTGGCTGACCTCGAACGCCACCCCGCCCACGGCCGACTGGGTGGTCGGATGCGCCAACCCGGCCGGCGCGGGATCGGTTCCGGAGCAGCCGGGCGACTGCCCAGGCACGCCGACAACCGCCACTCCAACGCCCGGCAACTATATCCAATCGCAGGCCGCCGCGGATCAACAGACCGCGCTGCCGCAGATCACCGTCACCCCCGCCGGGGCGACCAACGTGACCTTCAATTCGGTCGGGATGGTGCTGCCGAACACCGATGGCAGCGCCTCGATCACCCAGATCGACATCACCGATCCGTCCATTCCGACCGCGTCGGCGCGTCCGCTGCGGGTGACGATCAGCGGGGGGCAGATCCGGATGTGTGACCCCAACCTGAGCCTGGCGAACGATCCGCGGGGCTGCACATGAGCAAAGGGCAGAGCATGCGTGCGGCGATGCGTGGCATCTCGCTGATCGAAGTGCTGGTCGCGATGACGATTTTCGCCTTCGGCATCCTGGGCCTGCTCGGCATGCACGCCCGGGCGTTGAGCGGCTTTTCCGACGCCAAGTATCGCACCGACGCGGCGCTGCTGACCGACGGCCTGATCAACGACATCTGGGTGAACCGGACCAACATAGCCAGCTACGCCTACGCGAGCGGCACGGTTCCCTCGGCGGTGCAGCCGTGGCTGTCGGAGGTCCAGTCCACGTTGCCCAACGGCGCCGGCACGGTCGTGGTGAACGGAACGACCGTCACGGTCACGGTGACGTGGCAGCCCCCGACCGCGGCCGCAGCCAGCCAGACACACTCGCACGTCGAAATCGCGACGATCCAGAACCCATGAAAACGCGCACCCCAGCAAGCCGTGGCCAGCGGGGCTTCACGCTGGTCGAGGTCATGGTCTCCACGGTCGTGGCGCTGTTCGCGACTTTGGCCATTTTCCAGTCCTTCGCCGTGTCCGAGGGCTATCGACGCTCGGCGACCAGCGGCGGGGACGCCTCCTTCGCCGGAGCCCTCGGCACGTTCATGCTGGACAGCGATCTGCGCATGGCTGGCTACGGCATCAACACGGCCACCTATCTGGGATGCGCCGTTACCGGGTCCGACTCGGGCGTGACGCCGACCGCCGCCATCAATTTCACGCTGGCACCCGTGCAGATCACCCCGGGCACCGGCACCAACCCGGATTCGATCACGATCGTCTCCAGCAACACCGGCATGATGCCGGGCGCCATCAACTTCACCACGGCCCTGGCCTCGCCGACGAACAACTACGTCGTGACCGATGCCTACGGCGTGAAGCAAGGCGACGTGTTGTTGCTGGCCGAAGCGGGTCAGGCGTGCACCCTGGTCGAGGCCACCAACACGCCCACGAACGGCTCGAGCAATCAGAACACGATCAAGCACGCGGTGGCCCGCTACAACCCGGCCGGCGGGCTGGGCCCCAACTACAGCGCCAACGCGGTGGTGATGGACATGGGTCCTCTGCCCACGGCCAACACCTACCGGATCCAGAACAACGCGGCGCTTCCCAACTTCAATTCGCTGGTGGTCGATCAGTTGATCGCCGATCGGCCGGCGCAGCCGGTTGCCGCCAACGTGGTGCAGCTCAGGGCGCTGTACGGCAAGAGCTCCACGGGCAACGGCATCGTGGACACGTGGAACACGACCGCACCGGCCAACTCGACCGACTGGAGCAACGTGCTGGCCATACGCATCGCGATGGTGGCACGCAACGCAAAGCCGGAGAAGCCGGACCCGACCTCGGGCAACTGCGCCACCACGACAGCGGCCCCTTCCGTTACCTGGGACGACAACACCACCACCACGCTCGATGTCTCGGCCACCACGCCGACCGGCCCGTCCTGGAAGTGCTACCGCTATCGGGTCTTTCACGTCACCAGCAGCCTGCGCAACCTGATCTGGACCCCCTCATGAGATCGCTCCACTCGCCGCCCCCTGCCGCCCAACGCGGATACATGCTCATGCTGGTGCTGGTTGCGCTGGTGGCCATGATGGTCTCGGGCATTGCGCTGGTGCGTTCGATGGACACCAACACACTGGTGGCCGGCAACCTGGCCTCGCGCAACGCCACCGTCAACAGCGCCGACGCCGGCGTGCAGGCGGCAGTCAACTGGATCCAGGCCAATTCCACCACCGGCGCGCTGAACGCAGACGCCGCGGCCAGCGGCTACTACTCGCACGGAGACGACCAGGCCTGGACCTCGGGCACGTTCTGGAGCACGTGTACCGGCTGCACCTTCACCGACGCGGCCCGCAACCAGGTTTCCTGGAGCGTGAGCCGCATGTGCAAGCTGACCGGCAACCCGACCGACTCCGGAAACTTCTGCGCCTCCCTCAACGGCAGCACCTCCAATGGCGGCAGTTACTCGAGCGACGCCATCAACTTCACCGGTTCACCGAAATACTTCTATCGAATCACCATCCAGGTGGTCGATACGCGCAATTCCTCGACGCTCAGTCAGGCCTTTGTGACGCTTTGATCGGACCTCAACCATGAAGACGGTGACTCGCCTCGCACTCGCCCTGACCGGGTTCGGCCTCGTCGCAATCGCGGGCGCCGTGACCACGGACATCTCGACCACTCCGATGGAGGTCGGCGCCAGCTCGGTGGTCAAACCCAACGTGATGCTGCTGTTCGACGATTCCGGCAGTATGGCCTGGGACTTCATGCCCGACTGGCTGTCGGGGATTTTTTCCACGCCCTGCGTCGAGAAGCCGTACCTGTCCGGCGGTGGAGGCGGTGGAGGCGGCGGAGGCGGCGGATCCAGTCCGTGCCCGATTCCATCTGGGGCATCCACCATCGGCCAGCAGGGCGATCCGATGTACTACGCCTATCAGTTCAATCAGATCTACTACAACCCGAACGTGTACTACCAGCCCGGCGTGACCTACGCCGGCGCGCAGATGACGAGCTACAACGCGGCGTCCTGCTCGGGCGCCAACTGGTCGAAGATTCCGGTCAACGGATATGTGAGCAACCCCTGCTCAGGCGGCGGCGGCGGCGGTGGCGGCGGTGGCAGCCTGGGCGGCAACCAGGCCACCAGCGGCACGATGGATCTGGCGAACGGCTACGTGGAGGCGACCTATTGCATGCCCACCGGCGGCACCGTCTCCAGGATCAGAATCAGCGGCAGCGGCGGCAGCGGCTATCTCCTCCCGCCGACCGTGACCATCTCGGCGCCGACGGGTCCCGCGCCGCTCGTGACGGCGACCGCGACCGCGACGATCAGCGGCGGCAAGGTCACTTCCATCACGATCACCAATGCCGGCTCCGGGTACACGACCGTGCCGACCGTGACGATTGCCCCGCCGCTCATTGGCACCCAGGCCACCGCCACCGCCAGCATCAGCGGCGGCGGTGCACCGGCGTCGTACTCGGCGGCCACCTGCAAGCGCAACTGGTTCGATACCGCCCAGCCCTTCCTCTACAACCTGGGAAGCGCGTCCAACGGCTACCCCGACGCTTATCAGACCGTCAGCGGATCCACCGTTTCGGTCACCCTGGGGACCTACGAGTATCCGGCGCCGTTGAACGGCAATCCGTTCTACTACGACATCCTGCCGGCCGAGTACTGTTCCGACGCACAGTTGGTGAACTGCGCGCTGATGACGGCTCCCAGCGGGACCTACCAGAACCCGGCGCCGGTCCGGTTCTGCGTGTCGCCGATCGATCAGAACAGCCTTGCCGCGGTGAGCGGCACCACGGTCTTTACCTCCGGCGGTTCGGCCTCACCCCGTTGCCAGAAAAAATACAACCTGGCGCTCGGCTACACGCTGCCGCGCTACGGGTACTTCAAGCGCCGCGACATCATTCCGTCGATCGGCACGTATACGCGCATCTCGGCGCGCATCGACTGTGCGGCCGCTCCGAGCTGCACGTACGCAGAGGAAATGAACAATTGGGCGAACTGGATCGCGTACTACCACACCCGGATCCTGATGGCCAAGACCGCCGTCGGGCTCGCATTCAACCGCTTGACGACCAACTACCGCGTGGGCCTGCTCACGATCAATGCGTACGCCGGCGGTGGTGGGGGCGGTGGCTCGCTGGATACGAGCAAGTTCGTTCCGATCGGCGACTTTAGTTCGACCCAGCGCCAGACGCTCTATAACACCTTTTACGCATTGTCCCCGAACAACTCCACGCCGCTGCGCGAAGCGCTGTCGCGCGTGGGCTGGTACTACGCCGGCAAGACGACCGGCCTGTCGGCCGGCATGATCACGAGTGCCTCCGGATCGACCGCGGCCAACCCGGACCCGGTCCAGTACTCCTGCCAGCAGAACTTCACGATCCTGACCACGGACGGCTACTGGAACGGCAACCCGGGACAGGACCTGAATGGCAACTCGATGGAGTACAACACGTCGTACGCGCAGCAGGACAACGATTCGACCAACATCTACGAGCAGCGCGGCCCCAGCGTGTATGGGCCGGGCGGCTATTTCGACGGCAACCTGGCCGACTCCGCCACCGGCGGCGGCAGCGGTGGCGGCGGCGGTAGCCGGGGCGGCGGCGGCGGCAACACGTACACCTCCAAGGGCACACTGGCCGACGTGGCGATGTACTACTACAAGACGGACCTGCGTCCGGCCGGCAGCACCAACTACAACACGGGCGCCCCGGTCAGCACCGACGATCCGAACGCCGCCGGGGTGCCGACCGTTCCGAAGGTCGACGAGAATCCCACCCAACACATGGTGACCTTCACGGTCGGCCTGGGCGTGGATGGCTACCTGACGTACGACGCGGTCGGCCAGACCTACGGGAGCCCGGACTACACGGCCATCGTCAATGGAACGGTCGGCGCCTGCGTCTGGGCCCCGGGGCTGACCTGCAACTGGCCACAGGTTCCAGCGGGGACCGGCTTTGGCGACGATCCGTCCAAGGACGACGACCTGTGGCATGCGGCCGTCAATGGCAGAGGCGCCTACCTGACGGCCAGGAGTCCCCAGGCCCTGCTGCGCGGGCTGAACAACGACCTGGCGCTGATCAAGGCACAGGTCGGCGCAGCGGCCGCGTCCGCAACCAGCACGCCAAACATCACCCTGACGGACAACGCCATTTACAGTACGACCTTCCGCACGCAGTACTGGGATGGCGAAATGACCGCGCAGGCCGTCAGCGCCGCCGATGGCACCGTCAGTTCGGCCGTCACCTGGTCGGCCCAGACCAACCTGGACGGCACCGTCACGGGAAGCTCCGACAGCCGAACCATCTATACCTTGAAGTCGACCGGCGCCATGGTCAACTTTCTGTATGCCAACCTGGACGCGACGGCGCAAAACTGGTTCAACAACGATTGTGTTTACCTGTCGCAGTGCGTCGGCATGGTGACTGCAGATCAGACGATCGTGAACTCCGGCACCAATCTGATCAATTACCTGCGCGGACAGAGCGGATATGGCGACGGGGTCCACTTCCGCACCCGCGCTCACGTGCTGGGCGACCTGGTGGACTCGCGACCGGCGGTCGTGCGCGACCCGCGGCGCCACTATGCGGACGCGTCGATAGCCCCCGGCAATCAAAGCTACGCGACGTTCGCCTCGAACAACGCCAGCCGGCAGGCCGTGATCTACGTCGGTGGCAACGACGGAATGCTGCACGCCTTCAATGCGACCAACGGCAACGAGATGTGGGCCTATATTCCCCGCTTTCTGCTGTCGCGCCTGTATGTGCTCGCGGACGTGAACTACGCCGTGCAGCACCAGTTTTTCGTGGACGGATCGCCCGAAGTGGCCGATGTGCTCTCGCCCAGCGACGGCACGTGGCACACGATCCTGATCACTGGCATGAACGACGGCGGCCGCGGCTACGTTGCCTTTGATGTCACCAATCCGTCTTCGCCGACCTTCCTGTGGGAGTTCTGCAACGACTCGACCATCTGCACCACCAATCACGACGCCAACCTGGGCCTGACGTTCGGCAACCCGGTCGTGACCAAGCGCGCCTACGACGGCAAATGGGTCGTGCTGGTGGCCTCGGGCTACAACAACGTCGGCAACGGTGACGGGGTCGGGCGCCTGTATGAGCTCGATCCCTTCACCGGTGCGATCCTTCAGACGGCCTCGACCGGCGTGGGCTCGACCACAAGCCCGTCCGGGCTGGCGAAGATCACGGCGATGGTCACCAACCCGGATACGGACAACACCGCCAGGTTCATCTACGGCGGCGACCTGCAGGGTAACCTGTGGCGCTTCGATTTGACTGGGGCCAGCATGACGGTTTCGGCATTCGCAACGCTGCAGGATGCGGCCGGCAAGCCGCAGCCGATCACGACGCGTCCCGAGCTGGGCCAGGTGAACAACTACCCGGTCGTCTTTGTCGGCACCGGGCGCCTGCTGGGCCAGTCGGACCTGCAGGACCCGTCCACGCTGGTCCCGGCCGGCTGCTGCAACTGGTCGTATGTCAGCTCCTTGTATGCGTTGTACGACAGCGGCACAGCGCTGGGCAATCCGCGTGCGAACGCAACCATCGTCAAGCAGACCTTCACCAGCTACAGTTCGACCCAGCTGTCCGGCAGCATGACGGCGGTGAACATCCCGACCAACATCGGGTGGATGGTCGACTTTCCGACCACCGGCGAGCGGGTCAACGTCGATCCGCAACTGGTGCTGGGAACCCTGGTGGTGACGACCAACGTTCCTTCGTCCAGCGCGTGCGCTGCCGGCGGAGACAGCTGGCTGTACCAGTTCAACTACGCGTCCGGCGGCGCCGTCAGTGGAGTGGCCAACAACATCGTCGCGACCAAGACCGTGGGCGCGTTGACGGTCGGCAACGTCCTGGTCCAGCTGCCCAATCAGTCGGTCAAGATCATTTCGACCGAGTCGTCCGGTACCAAGGTCACCACTGGACTGAACACCAACGCGGTCAATCCGACCGTTCGGCGGGTCGGCTGGCGCGAGTTCATGCAGAACCTCTGACGCAGGCTGGCCTCGTCAAGACGCCGCCGCCTGGCGGCGTTTTGATTTTGGCGCGCACTGGCGCCGGCGCCGGTCGGTGTATAAATGGGACGCCGACGGCAGAGCGCGAGATGAAGCTTCGATGAACCGCTGGCTGGTGGGAGCTGGGGCCGCGCTGATTCTCGCTGGCCTGCTGTGGCCCTGGCTGTCCCGGATCCCGCTCGGGCGGTTGCCCGGCGACCTGCATATACACCGCGAAGGATGGGACTTTTATCTTCTGCTGGGTTCCAGCCTGGTGGTATCGGTGGTGTTGACGCTGCTGCTGTGGTGGTGGCGGCGTTGACGGCCGCGGCGGCAGCGCGCGCGCACGGGGCGCCATGACGGGTCGTGGTCTGCTGGCTCAGTCGTTCCGGATGACCGCGCGCGACTGGCGCTCGGGCGAAGTCCGGCTGCTGGTGGCGGCGCTGGCGGTGGCGGTTGCGGCGCTCTCCAGCGTGGCCTTCTTCGTCGACCGCGCCCAGCGGGCGCTGGAGCGCGATGCGGCGATGTTCATCGGAGGCGACCTGGCGCTGGACTCGGATCGGCCGATCGACGCTTCGATCGCCGACCGGGCCGCCGCGCTCGGACTTCAGATCGCCCGCACCGTCACGTTTCCCAGCATGGCCGTCAACGCGGCTCGACCCGATCGCAGCGTGCTGGCGGCGCTGAAGGCGGTCTCGGCGGCCTATCCGCTGCGCGGGGCCTTGAAGCTGCGCGCGCCGGCAGGCGACGGCAGCGCCGCCGGCGCGCCGCCGGCCGGCTCGGTCTGGGTCGACCCGCAGCTGCTGGACGCGCTGGAGGCCACGCCCGGCCAGTCGATTCGACTGGGAGAATCCACCTTCCTCGTGGCCGGCGTGATCGCCTCGGAGCCCGACCGCGGTGCGCAGTTCCTGTCGTTTGCCCCGCGCGTGATGATCCGCCTGGACGATCTGGCGGCCACCGAGCTGGTGCAGCCGGGCAGCCGCGTGATGTACCACCTGCTGATCGCCGGCGATCCGGCGGCGGTGAGCGACTTCGCCCGCTGGTTGCGGCCGCTGCTGCAGCGCGGCCAGCGCCTTCAGTCGTTGCAGGACGGCCGGCCGGATCTGCACGCGGCGCTGGAGCGGGCGCGCCAGTTCCTGACGCTGGTGGCGCTGCTCGCGTCGATGCTGGCGGCGGTCGCGGTGGCCACGGCGGCGCGACGCTTTTCGCAGCGTCGGATCGACAGCTGCGCGGTGCTGCGTTGCCTGGGCCTGCGCCCGCGCGATCTGCTGGGGCTGTTCGCGCTGCAGTTTGCCTGGATCGGCGTGATCGGATCGCTGGCCGGCGTGCTGGCCGGCGGCGTGCTGCACGTTGCCATCATCCGCGCGCTGGGCGGGCTGTTGCCGGTTCAGCTTCCGGCCGCCTCGATTGGACCTGCACTGCAGGCCTTTGCCTGCGGGCTGGTGTTGCTGGGTGGATTTGCCCTGGCCCCGGTGATGCGGCTGCGCAACGTGCCGCCGCTGCGGGTGTTGCGGCGGGATCTGGCGGCCTGGCCCGCCGAGCCGGCGCTGTTCGTTTATGCGGTCGCCCTGGCGTCGTTCATCGGCTTGATGCTGTGGCTGTCGCGCGATCTGCGACTGGCCGCGGTCACCGGGGGCGGATTTGCCGGCGCGGTCGTGCTGTTTGCCGGGGCCGCCTGGGCCTGGCTGCGATCGCTCCGGCTGATTCGGCGCGCCGCCGCCTGGCTGCCCCCCGGCGCGAGCCTGGTGCTGGCGGCGCTGGCGCGGCGGCCTTCGGCCACGATCATCCAGGTGGTCGCTCTGGCGCTCGGACTGACCGCGCTGCTGGTGATGGCCATCGTCCGCACCGACCTGCTGCGCCAGTGGCATGCGCAGATTCCGGCGGATGCGCCCAATCATTTCATCATCAACATCCAGCCCGACCAGGTCGAAGCGGTGGCGCAGCGACTGAAGCAGATGGGCGTGGCCGACGCGCGCCTGTTTCCGATGGTGCGCGGGCGACTGGTCGCGATCAATCGGAACCCGGTCGATGCGACACGCTATGCTGCGGAGCGGGCGCGCGGCCTCATCGAGCGGGAGTTCAACCTGTCCTACGCAGCCGATCCGCCCGATTACAACCGGATCGTGCAGGGCCGCTGGTTCGACCCGGGCGCCCCGGAACTGTCGATCGAACGGGGCATCGCGCAGACGCTGGGCGTGCGCCTGGGGGATCAGTTGAGCTTCGATGTGGGCGGGCAGATCGTGCAGGCCACCGCGACCAGCGTGCGCGAACTCAGTTGGGATTCGATGAAGGTGAACTTTTTCATCATCATGTCGCCGGCGTCGCTGCAGGCCCTGCCGCAGACATTCATCACGTCGATCCGTGTTCCGCCCGAGCGGGCCGATCCGACGCCGCAACTGGTGCGCGAGTTCCGCAACCTGACGGTGATCGACACCGGGGTCGTGCTGGCGCAGATCCGGTCCGTTCTCGACCAGGTCAGCCGCGCGGTGGAGTTCGTGTTCCTGTTCGCTCTGGCGGCCGGTATCCTGGTCCTGTATGCGGCGCTGTCGTCGATGCAGGATGAGCGCGGCCGCGAAGCCGCCCTGGTGCGCGCCTTCGGCGCGGCGCGCCGTCAGCTGCGGCGGGCGCAGCTCGCGGAGCTGTCCGCGCTGGGCGCGGTCGCGGGCCTGCTGGCCGGCCTGGGCGCCAGCGTGATCGGCTGGGCGCTCGCGCACCAGGTGCTGCACTTCGAGTACCGGTTCGGCCCCTGGCCGTTCGCGGCCGGCATCGTGCTCGGGGCGGTTTGCGCGGTGGCGGGCGGCTCGCTCGCGCTGCGGCGCGTGATCGCCACGCCGCCCTGGGTGATCCTGCGCGAGATCTGACCGGTGTCGGCCGTCGGCATGACCGCAACGCAGTTCGGCCTGGTCGTGGCCGCAGCGCTGATCGCTTCGGCCGTGGGCGCCTGGATCGTGCAGCGGGCCACGCGGCGTGCGATGCAGGCCTGGTTCGCGGCCGCACTGCAGGGTGAGGTCGACCGTCTCGGGCGCGAGCTTCGGCAGGCGCTCGAGGCCAGCGCCGATCGGGCCTTGATCCAGATCGGCAGCCGCGTGGCGCAGCTGCAGGACGCGCTCACCGCGCACGTGACCCAGATCACGGGCGTGCAGGCCGAACAGCTCGGCGCTTACGGGCGCGCGATACACCAGCAGCTGGGCGAAATGACCGCTGCGATCCAGCGGCACCTGACCGAGATGCGCACCACGCTGGAGACGCGCCTGCAGACGCTGCAGCAGGGCAACGAGACGCGGCTCGAGCAGATGCGCGCCACCGTCGAGGAGAAACTGCAGACCACGCTGGAAGGCAAGCTCGGCGAGTCGTTCCGGCTGGTCTCCGAGCGGCTCGAACAGGTGCACCGCGGGCTGGGGGAGATGCAGGCCCTGGCGGCGGGCGTGGGCGATTTGAAGCGCGTGCTGGGCAACGTGAAGTCGCGCGGCGTGTTCGGCGAGGTCCAGCTGGCGGCCCTACTGGAGCAGGTACTGCTGCCCGACCAGTATGCGGCCAACGTCGTCACCCGCCCCGACTCGGGCGAGCGGGTCGATTTCGCGATCCGGATGCCGGGCCGCAACGGCGATGCAACCGTGTGGCTGCCGATCGACGCCAAGTTCCCGATCGAGGACTACGAACGGCTGCTCGCGGCCCAGGAGCGGGCCGATGCGGCCGGCGCCGAAGAGGCCGGACGGGCGCTGGAGCAGAGGGTACGCACGGAGGCGCGCACGCTGCGCGAAAAATACATCGAGCCGCCCCACACCACCGATTTCGCCGTGCTGTTTCTGCCCACCGAAGGGCTGTTCGCGGAGGTGCTGCGCCGCCCCGGTCTGGCCGAGGCCTTGAACCGGGAGCGCCGCGTCGTGATCGCGGGCCCCACCACGCTGTTTGCCATGTTGAACACGCTGCAGATGGGATTTCGAACGCTGGCGCTGGAGCAGCGCTCATCGGAAGTGTGGCAGGTGCTCGGCGCGGTCAAGACGGAGTTCGCGCGCTTCGGCGACTGGCTGGGCCGGATCCGCGAGCAGGTCGGCACCGTCTCCAGGACGCTCGAACAGGCCGACACCCGAACCAAGCAGATGCAGAAGACGTTGCGCAACGTCGAAGCGCTGCCGACCGAGCAGGCGATCGCGCTGCTGCCGGCGGCGGCGCGCGAAGACGACGCGGAGTGACGCAAGCGGCTAAACCCGCGCCAGCCGCTCGATCGCTGCATCGAGCGTCTCGTCCTGCTTGCCGAAGCAGAACCGGATGATCTTCCGGTTGACCGGTTCCGTATAGAACGGCGCCAGCGGAATGGCGGCGACGCCATGCTCGATCACCAGCCGGCGCGCGAAGGCCTCCTCGGGTTGGTCCGAAATCGCCGAGTAATCGGCCAGCACGAAATAGGTGCCCTGGCACGCCCGCGCGGCAAAGCGCGTGCGGGCCAATCCCTGGATGAACCGGTCCCGCTTGCGCTGGTAGAACGCGGGCAACTCCAGATAGTGGCGCCGCTCGTGCAGGAAGGTGGCCAGCGCCCATTGAACCGGCGTATTGACGGTGAACACGTTGAACTGGTGAACCTTGCGGAATTCGGCCATCAGCGGCGCCGGCGCGCAGCAGGTGCCGACCTTCCACCCGGTCACGTGAAACGTCTTGCCGAAGCTGGACAGCACGACGGTGCGGGAAGCCAGCTGCTGCGAGCACGACAGGCTCAGGTGCGGCTGGCCATCGAACACGATGTGCTCGTACACCTCGTCGGAAACGATCAGCAGCGGGTAGCGCCGGACCAGCTCCTCCAGCGCGCCGATGTCTTCGGCTCCGATCTTGGCGCCGGTCGGGTTGTGCGGGGAGTTCAGGATCAGCAGGCGAGTGCGTGCACTCACCGCCGAGCGCACGCGGTCCCAGTCGATCCCGAAACCGCGATCGGCGTCCAGTGCAACCGCCACCGGCTGACCGCCGGCCAGCGCGATGGCCGGTGCGTAGCTGTCGTACGCCGGCTCCAGGATGATCACCTCGTCGTTCGGTCGGACCACCGCCAGCACGGCGGTCAGAATCGCTTGCGTGGCGCCGGCCGTGACGGTGATCTCGGTATCGACGTCATAACGGCGGCCGTACAGGTGTTCGATCTTGCCGGCGACGGCCTGGCGCAGCAGCGGCAGCCCGGCCATCGGCGCGTACTGGTTGAACCCGCGGCGCATTGCCTCGGTCACCAGGTCCTTCAACTGCGGGTCGCAATCGAAGTCGGGAAAGCCCTGGCCCAGGTTTACGGCACGGTGCTCCTGTGCGAGCTGCGACATCACGGTGAAGATCGTGGTGCCCACCGCCGGCAGCTTGGAGGCCCCAAGCAGGCGCGCAGTTTCGGCTTCAGGCTGGCTCAAACTGTCGGGCATCCGAAGTGGGGGAGGGCATGCGGGCAACCTCCGCGATCATAATTTGCGCGCTGGAAATGCCGCAGACGGCCTTGGGGGCTGCGATTGTCTTGGACGAAGCCTCGGCAACATGAAAGCGGCGACTCGGACGTGCCGGTTTTTCGCGATCGCCGCTGATTCGCCGCACTGCGAATAGGACAGAATCCACCCGCCGATGACGCTCGCATCCGGACAGAAAGTCGCTTTGCGCCGCGCGCTGCCGCAGGACGTCGCGCGCGCTCATGGCTGGCTCGCCGAGTCGGACCTGACCTCGACCTGGATGGGCGCGCCGTGGTTCGCAGAGCGTCCGGTTCCGACGTTCACGCAGTTCCGGGGCTGGTGTCCGGAGCCCTATTTCAACGGCGCGCGTCCGTTCGATGGAAGAGCGCTGGTCTTGACGTCGGCCGCCATCGACCTGGGGATCCTGCTATGGCGCCGAATCGATTTGATGCGCGACCTGGTCGAGCTCGAGATCTGGCTGGCCGGCAGCGAGTACTGCCGGCAGGGCATCGGGGCCGAGGCGCTGGCGCTGGGGTGCGCCTGGCTGCAGTCGAGCTTTGGAGTCAACCGGTTCCTGCTGCGTCCGTCGCGCCGCAACGTGCGGGGCCTGCGTTGTGCACGGCGCGCAGGGTTCCGCGAAACCGATCTGGAGCCGGCCGACATGCTGGGCCGGCTCGGTCTGGAGGCTTCGCCCTATCGCGACCCGGCCCTGCTGTTCAGGATCCTGCCGGTGACGTGGATGCTGCCGGTGTCCCCCGGGGCGGAGCTGTGGGTGTTCATCGACAGCGAGTTCAGCTCGCTGGACGCCCCCGCGCTGCTGAGCTTTGGCGCGGTGACCGCGGACGGGCACACCTTTTATGCCGAGCTCGAGCACGAGTGGCCGGTCGCCAATTCCTCGTTCGTCGAACAGAGCGTGCTGCCCCTGATGGAGAACGCGCGCGTGCCGCGAGCCCGCGCTGCCGAGCAGTTCGTCTCCTGGCTGCGCACTCTGGCCGACGGCCGCGCGGTGCGCCTGATCAGCGACTCGGGCTTCGACCGATGGGCACTGGGCGAGCTGCTGTCGGCCGAGGACGCGCCCGACGGCATGCGGTGGCAGCGGGCGCCGGTGGCGTATGCGGAGCTGGATCGCCTGTCCGAAGAGCTCAGGCTGCGGCGGCACCATGCGCTGGACGACGCACTCGCGCTGCGATGCGCGGTGCTCGGGGAAACCGGCACCGAGGCGGCACCGCACGAGGCGCCGGCCGCCGCGCCGCGCTTCGCGGTTCAGCGCAGTTGATCGAACCGGCTGGCAAACTCGCGCGGCGTGAGGATCGCCAACCCGGAACGCCGCGCCTGACGGGCCAGCGCGAGCAGCGCCCGGTCCTTGGTGAGGAGAACCGCAGCCTGCGCCGACCAGGCCAGGTCCAGGAATTTCTGATCGTCCGGATCGCGGCAGCGGCACGGTGCCGGGACGCTCAACGCGAACAGTCGTGCCCCGGCCTGCCACTGGCGCAGGCACGCGTGCAGGCGCGAGCGCTCGGCAGGGCCCGGGGAAAAACGCGGCCGCCGCAGCACGGTCGCAAGTTCCGCGTCGGTCTGCTCGCAGCGCGCGGCCACCCAGCCCTTTGATGCGAGCGCAGCAGCCAGCGATTGGCAATCGCGATCGACGAAGTAGTGCAGATCGAGCCAGACGTTCGTATCGACGACCACGACCTGCGGCCGGGCGATCGCGCTCGCCGCGGGCCCGGTCGCGGACGGATCCGCCGTCACGGCAGCAGCGCGAACTCCAGGCGCCGGTTGCGGAAGCGCGATTCCTCGTCCGGCTCGCTCGATACGGGCTCGGCGTCGCCGGCCCCGCGCGCGCGCAGGCGCCGCGAGGCCACGCCCTGGTTGACCAGGAAATCGATCACCGCCTGGGCGCGCCGTCTGGACAGCTCCAGGTCCGCCAGCGGCGAGTCGGTGGCGTCGGTGTGACCCGATATCTCGTATCGCTCGTCAGCCGGCCGCGCCGCGAGCGCGCCGCCGACCTGCATGAGCACCGGCTCGGCGTCGTCCGGCAGCGTCGAGCTGCCTGCCTTGAAATCGATGACGACCAGATTCAACGCCTCCAGCACCTGCGAGGTGGCCGACTGCGCCGTCAGCGCACCCAGCGCCGCCATCGCGTGGAAGTTGCCGACCCGCACCGCCGTCTTGGGGTCGAACGGAGGCGCCGGCCCGGTGGCGGCCGGCAGCGGGTGGGCGGGCAGGCAGGCCCGGATCAGCAGGGCGCCGATCAGACCCAGTGCCAGCAGCGGCCAGATATCGGTAAAGAAACGGATCACGCCGTGATCGGCGGCGTCACTCTCGGTCATCCGTCGCCCCGCTAGGCGGCCGCGGGCTGGGCGAGCAGCTGGCGCAGCACGAACGGCAGGATGCCGCCGTGGCGGAAGTAATCGACCTCGATCGGCGTATCGATCCGCAGCGTCAACGCGATCTCGCGCGTGGAGCCATCCGCGCGCCGCATCAGCAGCGTGAGCGGCTGCTGCGGACGCAGCGTGTCGTCGATCCCCATCAGATCGAACTGCTCGTCGCCGCGGATGCCGAGCGTGGCCGCGCTCTGACCCGATCCGAACTGAAGCGGCAGCACGCCCATCCCGACCAGGTTGCTGCGGTGAATGCGCTCGAAGCTGCGCGCAACGACCGCCCGCACGCCCAGCAACTGCGTTCCCTTGGCGGCCCAGTCGCGCGAGGATCCGGTTCCGTACTCTTCGCCCCCGAAGACGATCGTCGGCACGCCCTCGTCCCGGTAGCGCATGGCGGCCTCGTAGAGCGGCATTCGCGCGCCGGAGGGCTGGTGGACCGTGAAGCCGCCTTCGATGCGCGAACCGTCGGGCTCGGGCTCGATCATCAGGTTCTTGATACGGACGTTGGCGAACGTGCCGCGCATCATCACCTCGTGATTGCCGCGCCGCGCGCCATAGCTGTTGAAATCCGCCTTGGACACGCCATGAGCGATCAGCCAGCGGCCCGCGGGGGCGGTGTCCTTGATCGACCCGGCCGGCGAGATGTGGTCAGTCGTGATCGAGTCGCCGAAAATCGCCAGCGCGCGCGCGCCGCGCACCGGATCGACGCGACCCGGATGCATCGAGAAGCCCTCGAAAAACGGCGGCTCGGCGATGTAGGTCGAGGTCGGCCAGCCGTAGGTCTGGCCGGTGCCGCCCTTGATGTTCTGCCACAGCTCGCCGGGGTTGGATCCGACCTGCGCGTAGTTCGAACGGAACGCCTGCCCGTCCATCGCGTACTTGAGCAGCGCCTCGACCTCCTGGCCCGACGGCCAGATGTCGCCGATCCAGACGTCGCGCCCGCTGGTTCCGCGACCGATCGGCTCTGACATCAGGTCTTTCAACACCGTGCCGGCCAGTGCGTAGGCGACCACCAGGGGCGGCGAGCCCAGGAAGTTGGCCCGGATGTTCGGATGGATGCGGGCCTCGAAATTGCGATTGCCGGACAGCACGGCGGCGCACACGAGATCGTTCTTGATGATCACGTCGTTGAGCTCCGGCGTCAGGTCGCCGGAGTTACCGATGCAGGTCGTGCATCCGTAGGCGGCCAAGCTGAAACCGAGCTTTTCCAGATAGGGCAGCAGCCCGGCGCGCTGCAGGTACTCCGTCACGATGCGCGATCCCGGCGCGAGGGATGTCTTCACGTGCGGACGCACCGAAAGGCCCGCCTCCACCGCTTTCTTCGCGAGCAGACCCGCGGCCAGCATCACGCTCGGGTTGCTGGTGTTGGTGCACGAGGTAATGGCGGCGATCAGTACGTCGCCATTGCGGATCGAAAGGCCGTTGGCCGTCGCGAACGCGCGCTGCAGCTTGTCTTTGGGCTGGTTGAATCCGTTTTCCCCGACCGGCTTGCTGAACAGCTCCGAAAAGGAACGCTTCACCTGGCCGATCTCGATGCGGTCCTGCGGCCGCTTCGGACCGGCCAGCGACGGTGCCACCGACGTCAGATCCAGCGTCAGAACCTTGGTGTAATCGATGTCGCCGGCGCGCGGTACGCCGAACAGGCCCTGGGCCCGGTAATACGCCTCGAACGCATCGATCTCGGCCCGGGTGCGCCCGGTGCCCTCGAAGTAGGCGATCGTTTTCTCGTCGACCGGGAAAAAGCCCATGGTGGCGCCGTATTCAGGCGCCATATTCGCGATCGTTGCGCGGTCGGGCACCGACAGCGAAGCCGTTCCCTCGCCGAAGAACTCGACGAATTTGCCCACTACCTTTTCCCGTCGCAGCATCTCGGTGATCGTCAGGACCAGGTCGGTGGCCGTGACGCCGCCCCGCAGCCGGCCTTTCAGCTCCACGCCGATCACATCCGGCGTCAGCAGGTACACCGGCTGCCCCAGCATCGCCGCTTCGGCCTCGATGCCGCCGACGCCCCAGCCGACCACGCCGATGCCGTTGATCATGGTCGTATGGCTGTCGGTGCCGACCAGGGTGTCCGGAAAGTAGAGGCCGTCGCGCTGGTGCACGCCGCGCGCCAGAAACTCCAGGTTGACCTGGTGCACGATGCCGAATCCGGGCGGCACCACACGGAAAGTCTTGAACGCCTGCATGCCCCATTTCATGAATTCGTAGCGCTCCCGGTTGCGCTCGAACTCCAGCTTCATGTTCAGATCCAGCGCGTTGCGGGTGCCATAGTGGTCGACCATCACCGAATGGTCCACGACCAGGTCCACCGGAACCAGCGGCTCGATCAGCCCGGGCTGGCGCCCCATGCGCGCGGCCACCCCGCGCATCGCGGCCAGATCCACCAGCAGCGGAACCCCGGTGAAGTCCTGCAACACCACGCGCGCGACCACGAACGGGATCTCTTCGCTGCGGGCGGCCCGGGGATGCCAGGCGGCCAGTTGCCGTACGTGATCCTCGGTGACTTTCTTGCCGTCGCAGTTTCTCAGCACCGACTCCAGCACCACCCGGATCGAGTGGGGCAGGCGCGCGATCTGCCCGAGCCCGGCCGCTTCCAGCGCGGCCAGTCGATAGAACCGGCCCCGCGCGCCGACCGCGGGGGAAAATTCCTGCAGGCTGCCGAACGGATTCGTGGTCGTCATTTGGGCTCCATTCGAGGGGCGGGGGAGAGGGCTTAACCAACGAGATGCGCGATCGCCTTGCGCTCCTCGTCCAGCTCCGCCAGCGTCTTGTTCATGCAGCTGCGCGAGAACTCGTCGATCGCGAGGCCGGGCACGATCTTGTAGTCGCCCGAATCGCAGGTCACCGGAAAGCCGAACAGCGTATCAGCGGCAATGCCGTAACTGCCGTCCGACGGCACCCCCATCGAGACCCAGTGCCCGCCGGTTCCCATTACCCAGTCGCGCATGTGGTCGATCGCGGCATTGGCGGCCGAGGCGGCCGAGGACATGCCGCGCGCCTCGATCACGGCCGCGCCCCGTTTGCCCACCAGCGGAAGAAACGTCTCGCGGTACCATTTTTCGTCGTTGATGGCCTGCGGCACCGGCCGGTTTTCAACGGTCGCGAAGCGGTAGTCGGCGTACATCGTGGGGGAGTGATTGCCCCACACGCACAGCGAACGGATCGCCTGCACCGGCACTGCGAGCTTGGCCGCGATCTGCGACACGGCCCGGTTGTGATCCAGCCGCATCATCGAGGTGAAATTGCGCTTGGGCAGGTCGGGCGCCGATTTCATCGCGATGTAGGCGTTCGTGTTGGCCGGGTTGCCGACCACCAGGGTCTTGACGGTGCGGCGCGCCACGGCGTTGAGCGCCTTGCCCTGCGCCGTGAAGATCTGCGCGTTGGCCGTGAGCAGGTCGCGCCGCTCCATGCCGGGGCCGCGCGGGCGGGCGCCGACCAGCAATGCGTAGTCGGCGTCGCGGAACGCCGCGTTGGGGTCGCTGTGGGGCTGCATCGAGGCCAGCAGAGGAAATGCGCAGTCCTGCAGCTCCATCATCACGCCCGCCAGCGCCTTCTGGACTTTCTCGTCCGGTATCTCCAGCAGCTGCAGGCTGATCGGCTGGTCCTTGCCCAGCATTTCTCCGGCCGCGATGCGAAACAGCAGCGCATAGCCGATCTGTCCAGCGGCGCCGGTCACCGCGACGCGCACAGGTGTCTTGGTCATCGGAATCTCCCCGAGAAGCGAACTGGGTTGCACATCATCGAAGCCGGATGCGAGAGCGTGCTGCGATGCATCGAGGAAGCGGAGTGTAATGCGGGCGCATTTCGCCACCCCGGAGGCGCTGTTGCCGCCTCCGGCAGGGGTCGTTTCCCGTCCGGCCAGCATAGCCAAACTCTTATATAAGACATAAGATGGCAACCCCGGGTTCCCCGATCGACGTGACCTCGAACATGGAAAGCAGCCCACCGGCGCCTTTGCGGCCGGCGGCCGGATCCCGGCGCGGCACGGCCCGCTCGGCCGTGTTCGCGCCCCTGTACCAGCAGATCCGGCACCTGCTGGTCGAGAGCCTGCGCCAGGGCGAGTGGATGCCCGGGGCCGCGATTCCGAGCGAGACGGAGCTGGCCAACCGCTTCCAGGTCAGCCAGGGAACGGTACGCAAGGCGATCGACGAGCTGGCTGCCGAGAACCTGCTGGTGCGCCGCCAGGGCAAGGGCACGTTTGTCGCGACGCACAACGAGCCGAAGGCGCAGCACCGGTTTCTGCGGCTGGTTCCGGATCACGGCGCCCGTGGGGTCGCCAGCAGCCGCTTCCTGGAGTGTCGTACCGTTCGCGCGGTCGCCGAGGTCACGTCGCGCCTCGGACTGCGCGCCGGCGCCAGCCTGATCCATATTCGCCGCGTGTTGCTGTTCGGCGATGCGCCGACCGTGCTCGACGACATCTGGCTGCCCGCCGGCCCGTTCCGCAGGCTGTCCGCCGACATGCTGGCGCAGTACAACGGGCCGCTGTACGGCCTGTTCGAGAGCGAGTTCGGCGTGCGGATGATCCGGGCCGAGGAGCAGTTGCGGGCCGTGGCGGCCACGCCCGAGGCGGCCGCGTCGCTGCAGGTCGCGGCCGGCTCGCCGCTGCTCAGGGTGGACCGCGTCTCCTACACCTATGGGGATCGCGCCATCGAGTTCCGGCGCGGCCACTGCGCGACGACCGATTTCCATTACTGGAACGCACTGACCTGACCCGGGTCGGATTCCCATTTCGGGGCGCTCGCACGCGCTTCCCCGAATTCGGTCACAATATATTGCATTGCAACTAGAAGTCGAGCACCCTCCGAGGGGTGCCGCCCCATGCCACAGCGGCGCGCGATACGGAACATCGGGATCACCGATCTGGTGCGATACCGGCTGCCGGTACCCGGCGTGCTGTCGATCCTGCACCGCGTGAGCGGCGTGCTGATGTTCGTGCTGCTGCCGTGGCTGCTGTGGCTGTTCGACATGAGCCTGCGTTCGGAGGTGGGCTACCAGCGCCTGCTTCAAGTGGCGGGCGGCTGGTCGATCCGGGCGATCCTGGTGGTACTGGCCTGGGCCGTGCTGCATCACCTGGTGGCCGGCGTTCGCTTCCTGGCGCTCGACCTGGACCTGGGTATGACGCGCCCGGCAGCGCGCCGCAGCGCCTGGATCGTGTTCGCGATCAGCCTGCCGCTGGCCGCGTGGGTCGCCCTGATCATATTCGGAGTGCTGTGATGTCGATCGGCGCCAGAAGGCTGGTCGTCGGAGCCCACTACGGTTTGCGCGACTGGCTGGTCCAGCGCGCCACCGCGGTGGTGCTGGCCATCTACCTGATCGCGCTGGCGCTCCTGGTCGTCTCGTCGCGGCCGATCGACTACGACGCCTGGGCCGGGATTTTCGCACCGCTGGGCATGAAGATCGCCACGTTGATCGCGTTCGTGGCGCTCGCGTATCACGCCTGGATCGGGATGCGCGATGTCTGGATGGACTACGTGCGGTCCACGGCGGTCCGGATGGTGCTGCAACTGGCAACGATTCTGTGGCTGGCAGCCTGCCTGGCGTGGGCCGTGCAGATTCTCTGGAGGGTGTGAACGCGATGGCACTGGGCCGGCGTCGCTTCGACGCTGTGATCGTGGGGGCGGGCGGAGCGGGCATGCGCTGCGCGCTGCAGCTGGCGCACGCAGGTTTGAGCGTTGCGGTGCTGTCGAAGGTGTTTCCGACTCGCTCGCACACGGTGGCGGCCCAGGGCGGGATCGGAGCTTCGCTGGGCAACATGACCGAAGACCGGTGGCTGTGGCACATGTTCGATACGGTCAAGGGCTCCGATTATCTGGGCGACCAGGATGCGATCGAGTTCATGTGTCGCGAGGCCCCCAAGGTGGTCTACGAGCTGGAGCACTACGGCATGCCGTTCGATCGCAATCCGGATGGCACGATCTACCAGCGGCCGTTCGGCGGGCACTCGGCCAATTTCGGCGAAAAGCCCGTGCCGCGAGCCTGCGCCGCGGCCGATCGGACCGGACACGCGCTGCTGCACACGCTGTATCAGCGCAACGTGGCCGCGCGCACCCAGTTCCTGGTCGAATGGATGGCGCTCGACCTGGTGATGGACGCCGACGGCGAATGCGTCGGCGTCACGGCGCTGGAAATCGAAACCGGCACCACCATGCTGCTGGAGGCCAAGGCCACGGTGCTGGCCACGGGCGGGGCCGGGCGCGTGTTCGCGGCCTCGACCAATGCCTACATCTGCACCGGAGACGGGCTCGGCATGGCCGCGCGGGCGGGCCTGCCGCTGCAGGACATGGAGTTCTGGCAGTTTCATCCGACCGGCGTGGCCGGCTCGGGCGTGTTGATCACCGAGGGCGTGCGCGGCGAGGGCGGCATCTTGCTGAACTCGCGCGGCGAACGCTTCATGGAGCGCTACGCGCCGACGCTGAAGGACCTGGCGCCGCGCGATTTCGTGTCGCGTTCGATGGACCAGGAGATCAAGGAAGGGCGCGGCTGCGGGCCCGAACACGACTACGTGCTGCTGAAGCTGGACCATCTGGGCGTGGAGACGATCACCAAGCGCCTGCCGTCGATCCGCGAGATCGCCATCAAGTTCGCCAACGTCGACCCGGTGCGCGAGCCGGTGCCGGTGGTGCCGACGATCCATTACCAGATGGGCGGCATCCCCTCCAACGTTCACGGACAGGTGGTGGCGCCGCGGCCGGGCGATCACAACGCGGTCGTGCCGGGACTGTTCGCGATCGGCGAGTGCTCTTGCGTGTCGGTGCACGGCGCCAACCGGCTGGGAACCAATTCGCTGCTGGACCTGGTCGTGTTCGGACGATCGGCCGGCAATTTCATCGTGTCGCAGCAGCTGGAGGAGCGCATGCACAAGCCCCTGCCGCCGGCTGCCGGCGAGGCCACGCTGGAACGGCTGGCGGCGCTGGACGCGCGGGTCAAGGGCGAGCGGGTGCAGGCGGTGGCCAACGATCTGCGGCGCGCCATGCAGAGCCACTGCGGCGTGTTCCGCACCGGGCCGCTGCTGCGCGAGGGCATCGCGCTGATCCGGCAGATCGCCGAGCGGGCCGCCCGCGTCTCGATCGACGACCACTCCAAGGTGTTCAACACCGCGCGCGTGGAGGCGCTCGAGCTCGCCAACCTGGTCGAGACCGCCACGGCGACGGTCGTCTCGGCCGAGGCCAGGACCGAGAGTCGCGGCGCCCATGCGCGCGACGATTTTGCGCAGCGCGACGATACGAACTGGATGCGCCACACGCTCTGGTACCGGGACGGCGATCGGCTCGACTACAAGCCAGTCAACCTGAAGCCCTTGAGCGTGCCGACGTTCGAACCGAAGAAGCGCACTTATTGAAAGGCGCGCCCCACGCCTCCATCTACGACCAGCAGGCTCCAGGTCAAAAAAAGGCCACCATGAGCAGCCCCGCTTCGAACGAAACGAACACCGCCGCCGGCGCTCGCGCGGTGCGCTTGCGCATCTATCGCTACGATCCCGACTGCGACGAGCGGCCGCGCATGCAGTCTCTGGAAGTGCGCCTGCAGCCGACCGACCGCATGCTGCTGGATGCGCTGATACGCATCAAGGCCGAGGTCGACGACAGCCTGTCTTTCCGGCGCTCGTGCCGGGAGGGCGTGTGCGGCTCCGACGCGATCAACATCAACGGCCGCAACGGCCTGGCCTGCGTCACCAACCTGCGCGAGCTCAAGGAGCCGATCGTGCTGCGCCCGATTCCCGGGCTGCCGGTGGTGCGCGACCTGATCGTCGACATGAGCCACTTCTTCGACCAGTACCACTCGATCAAGCCGTTCCTGGTTAACGACACCCCGCCCCCGGAGCGCGAGCGGCTGCAGTCGCCGGCCGAGCGCGAGGAGCTCAATGGTCTGTACGAATGCATCCTGTGCGCGTGCTGTTCGACCGCGTGCCCGAGCTTCTGGTGGAACCCGGACAAGTTCGTCGGGCCGGCCGGGCTGCTGCAGGCCTATCGCTTCATCGCCGACAGTCGCGACACGGCCACGGGGGAGCGCCTCGACAACCTGGACGACCCGTATCGCCTGTTCCGCTGCCACACGATCATGAATTGCGTCGACGTCTGTCCCAAGGGACTCAATCCAACCCGCGCCATCGGCAAGATCAAGGAGCTGATGGTGCGACGGGCCGTTTGATATGAATCACGACCGGGCAACCATCGATCGACCGGCCCGTCCGGACCGGGCCGAGGCGATGCGGCGGCTGCGCTGGCGCGCGCGGCGCGGCCTGCTGGAGAACGATCTTCTGATCGAGCGTTTTCTGGACCAGCAGGGCGATGTGCTCGAGCCGGCGCAGCTCGACGCGCTGGCGCACCTGCTGGATTGTTCCGAGGCCGAACTGTTCGACTTGCTGCTGGGCCGCCGCGAGCCGGCCGGGGCACTGGACGGTCCGGCGGTTCGAGAAGTATTGCAGCGGCTGCGATCGGTACGACTGCAGCCGCTGGGCCCCCGCACTTCACCCTGCACCCCTGGAGCCTGAAAATGGCACTGAATGCATCCGAACACAAGGCAACGGTGAACTTCAGCGACGGCACGCCGCCGATCGAGTTGCCGATCTACAAGGGCACGATAGGCCCCGACGTGCTCGACATCCGCCAGCTGTACACCCGAACCGGCAAGTTCACCTACGATCCCGGATTCCTGTCGACCGCGGCCTGCAATTCCTCGATCACGTTCGTCGACGGCGATCGGGGCGAGCTGCTGTACCGGGGCTATCCGATCGAACAGCTGGCCACGCACTGCAATTTCCTGGAGGTGTGCTACCTGATCCTGTACGGCGACCTGCCCAACTCCAAACAGCGCAAGGAATTCGTCGGGCTGGTCTCGCGGCACACGATGGTCCACGAGCAGATGCAATTCTTCATGCGCGGATTCCGGCGGGACACGCATCCGATGTCGGTGCTGACCGGACTGGTCGGCGCGATGTCGGCGTTCTACCCGGATTCGATCAACGTGCACGACCCGGCCCAGCGCGAGATCTCAGCGATCCGGATGATCGCCAAGATGCCCACGCTGGTGGCGATGGCGTACAAGTACGCCGCAGGACAGCCCTATATGTATCCGCGCAACGAGCTGTCCTACGCCGCCAACTTCATGCACATGATGTTCGCCACGCCCTGCGAGGACTACCACGTCAACCCGGTGCTGGTGCGCGCGCTGGACCGCATCTTCATCCTGCACGCCGATCACGAGCAGAACGCTTCCACCTCGACCGTGCGGCTGTGCGCCTCGTCGGGAACCAATCCGTTCGCGGCGATCGCTGCGGGCGTGGCCTGCCTGTGGGGGCCGGCGCACGGCGGCGCCAACGAAGCGGCCCTGGCGATGCTCGAGGAGCTGCAGTCGCAGGGCGGACTGGCCAAGATCGGCGAGTTCATCGCCAAGGTCAAGGACAAGAATTCCAATGTCCGGCTGATGGGGTTCGGCCACCGCGTCTACAAGAACTACGATCCGCGCGCCCGGCTGATGAGGGAGACGTGCCACGAAGTGCTCAACGAGCTCGGCCTGCACGAGGATCCGCTGTTCAAGCTGGCGGTGGCGCTGGAGAAGATCGCGCTGGAGGACGAGTACTTCGTCACGCGCAAGCTGTACCCGAACGTAGACTTCTACTCGGGCATCGTGCAGAAAGCGATCGGCATCCCGGTGTCGCTGTTCACCGCCATTTTCGCGCTGGCGCGCACGGTCGGCTGGATCGCTCAGCTCAACGAGATGGTTTCGGACCCGGAATACAAGATCGGCCGGCCGCGCCAGCTCTACAGCGGCCACGTCAAACGCGATGTAACGCCAGCGAAGTAAAATCGTGAACGAGAAGGCCGTCTGAAAGGGCCGACGCCATGATGCGACAGTTTCAAGTCAACTCCTACCTGTTCGGGGGCAATGCGCCGTACGTGGAGGAGTTGTACGAGCGCTACCTCGACAACCCGGGGTCGGTTGGGGAGCGCTGGCGCGCCTACTTCGACCAGATGCAGCTGGTTCCGGCCGCGGACGGCAATCCGTCCACGCCGGACGTGGCGCACGCGCCCATCGTCGAGTCCTTTGCGCTGCGTGCCAAGGCAGGGACCTTGCGCCCGACGGTGGCGCCGACCGACCTGTCGGTCGCCCGCAAGCAGGTGCACGTCCAGTCGATCATCGCGGCGTATCGTTTCCTGGGCAGCCGCTGGGCCGATCTGGATCCGCTCAAGCGCCAGGAGCGGCCCAAGCTGCCCGAGCTGGAGCCGGCCTTCTACGACCTGAGCGAAGCCGACATGGACACCGAGTTCTCGGCGTCCAACACGTACTTCGGCCAGGAGCAGATGACGCTGCGCGACATCGTCAAGGCGCTGCGTCAGACCTACTGCGGAACGATTGGCGCCGAGTTCATGTACATCGCCGATCCGGCCCAGAAGCGCTGGCTGCAGCAGCGGCTCGAATCGATCCGTTCGACCCCGAGCTTCACGGCCGAGAAGAAGCGCCACATCCTGAACCGCCTGACCGCGGCCGAGGGCCTGGAGCGTTACCTGCATACGAAGTACGTCGGGCAGAAGCGCTTTTCGCTGGAGGGCGGGGAGAGCTTCATCGCGGCGATGGACGAGCTGATCCAGCGCGCCGGTGAATCGGGCGTCGAGGAGATCGTGATCGGGATGGCGCACCGGGGCCGCTTGAACGTGCTGGTCAATACGCTGGGCAAGACGCCGCCGGAGCTGTTCGCCGAGTTCGAGGGCAAGGCCGCGATCGACCTTCCCGCCGGGGACGTCAAATACCACCAGGGCTTCTCGAGCGACGTGTCCACGCCGGGAGGCCCGGTTCATCTGTCGCTGGCTTTCAACCCGTCGCACCTGGAGATCGTCAATCCGGTGGTCGAGGGATCGGTGCGGGCGCGCCAGGAGCGGCGCGGCGACCAGCGCGGCGAAAAGGTGCTGCCGGTGCTGGTGCACGGCGACGCCTCGTTCGCCGGCCAGGGCGTCGTGATGGAAACCCTGGCCCTGGCCCAGACGCGCGGCTACGGCACCGGCGGCACGGTGCACATCGTGATCAACAACCAGATCGGCTTTACCACCTCCGACCCGCGCGACTCGCGCTCGTCGCTGTACTGCTCGGACGTGGTCAAGATGATCGAGGCGCCGGTGCTGCACGTGAACGGCGACGACCCCGAAGCGGTGGTGCTGGCCGCCGAGATCGCGATGGATTTCCGCCAGGAATTCAGCATGGACGTGGTGGTGGACATCGTCTGCTTCCGGCGGCTGGGGCACAACGAGCAGGACACCCCGGCGGTCACCCAGCCCCTGATGTACAAGAAGATCGGCGCGCACCCGGGCGGGCGCAAGCTGTACGCGGACAAGCTGGTGACGCAGGGCACCATCGGCGCGGACGAGCCCGATGCGATGACGCGGGCCTACCGCCAGGCGCTGGACCAGGGGCGCCAGACGCTCGATCCGGTGCTGACCAACTTCAAGAGTCAGTACGCGGTCGATTGGACGGCGTACCTGAACCGCAAGTGGACCGACAATGCGGACACCGCCATTCCGGTGGCCGAGCTGAAACGGCTGGCCCAGCGGATCACGACGGTTCCGGACAACTTCAAGCTGCATCCGCTGGTGGAGAAAGTGATCGCGGACCGGCGCAGCATGGGCGAAGGCAAGATACCGGTCGACTGGGGCATGGCCGAGCATCTGGCGTTCGCCTCGCTGGTGGCCAGCGGCTACCCGGTGCGCATCACCGGCCAGGACTCCGGGCGCGGCACCTTTTCGCATCGGCACGCGGTGCTGCACGACCAGAACCGCGAAAAGTGGGACACCGGCACCTATGTGCCGCTGCAGAACGTGCTGGACAAGCAGGCCCCGTTCACGGTGATCGATTCGGTGCTGTCCGAGGAAGCGGTGCTGGGGTTCGAGTACGGCTTTTCGAGCGCGGCGCCCAACGCGTTGGTGATCTGGGAGGCTCAGTTCGGCGACTTCGTCAACGGCGCGCAGGTCGTGATCGACCAGTTCATCGCATCGGGCGAAGTCAAGTGGGGACGTCAATCGGGTCTGACGCTGATGCTGCCGCACGGCTACGAAGGGCAGGGTCCCGAGCATTCGTCGGCGCGGCTGGAGCGTTTCCTGCAGCTGGCCGCGGACAACAACATGCAGGTCGTGCAGCCGACCACGGCGGCGCAGATCTTCCACCTGTTGCGGCGCCAGATGATCCGGATGTTCCGCAAGCCGCTGGTGATCATGTCGCCCAAGTCGCTGCTGCGGCACAAGGATGCGGCTTCCCAGCTGGTCGACCTGGCGCGCGGCGAATTCCATACGGTCATTCCCGATGCCTCGACCGATCCGCAGAAGATCCGGCGCGCGATCCTGTGCTCGGGCCGGGTCTACTACGATCTGAAGACCGAGCGCGAAGAGCGCAAGGCCGATGACGTCGCGCTGATCCGCGTCGAGCAGCTCTATCCGTTCCCGCACAAGGCGCTGTCGGCCGAATTCAAGCGGCTGCCGGGGCTGACCGATGTCGTGTGGTGCCAGGACGAGCCGCAGAACATGGGGGCGTGGTCCTACGTGCAAAGTCACCTGCTGGAGGAGATGAGCGACGCCCACAAGCTCGGTTACGCCGGCCGGCCGGCCTCGGCTTCGCCGGCGGGCGGGTATTACGCCAAGCACATCGAGCGGCAGAAGGCGCTGGTCGATGCGGCTTTTGCCAAGCTCAAGGGCCTGGTGCTGCACCGCTAGGCAAAAACGGGAAACGCAATGTCGACGGTCGAAGTCAAGGTTCCGCAGCTTTCCGAATCGGTTGCCGAGGCGACCTTGCTGCAATGGAAGAAGAAATCGGGCGAGGCGGTGGCCCTGGATGAAGTGCTGATCGAGGTCGAGACCGACAAGGTGGTGCTGGAAGTGCCGGCTCCCTCGGCCGGTACGCTGGCGCAAATCGTCAAACCCGACGGCAGCACCGTTGTCTCGGGCGACGTGATTGCGGTCATCGATCCGGCCTCCTCCGCCAAGGCTTCGGAGGCCAAGCAGGCCTCGGCGGCTGCGCCGGCGGCCTCCTTCGCCAAGGCTTCGGAGGCCGGGGCGGCAGCCTCCTCCGCCAAGGCTTCGGCGGCCCAGGCGCGTGGGGATGGCGCCGCGGCCACCGCGGTGGCGGCCGACGGCGCGCCGGGCCAGGCGACAGCGGTCGCGATGCCGGCCGCCGCCAAGCGGATGGCCGACGCGGGCCTGTCGGCCTCGCAGGTGCCCGGCACCGGCCGCGACGGCCGCATCACCAAGGGCGACGTCCTGACTGCGCTGCAGACAGCCCCCGCGGCGCCGATGGCCGCGCCGGCACCGAGCCCCACGCTCAGGCCCGCGCTGCCCGACGTAAAGGCCCCGATCGACACGGCGCTGCTGAGCGGACGGCCCGAGCAGCGCGTTCCGATGTCGCGGCTGCGCCAGCGGGTGGCCGAGCGCCTGGTGCAGTCGCAGTCGACCGCCGCCATCCTGACGACCTTCAATGAAGTGAACATGCAGCCGCTGATCGAGCTGCGCACGCGCTACAAGGAGCGCTTCGAAAAGGAACACAACGTCAAGCTCGGCTTCATGTCGTTCTTCGTGAAGGCCGCCGTTTCGGCGCTGAAGAAGTATCCGGTGCTCAATGCGTCGGTGGACGGCGCCGAGATCGTCTATCACGGCTACTTCGACATCGGCATCGCGGTCGGATCGCCCCGCGGCCTGGTGGTGCCGATCCTGCGCGACGCCGACCAGCTCAGCTTCGCGGAAATCGAACGCCGCATCGCCGATTACGGAACGCGCGCCACCCAGGGACGCCTGGCGATCGACGAGTTGACGGGTGGCACCTTCTCGATCTCCAACGGCGGCGTATTCGGATCGATGCTGTCCACGCCGATCATCAATCCGCCGCAGTCGGCCATCCTGGGCGTGCACGCGACCCGCGACCGGCCGGTGGTCGAGGACGGGCAGATCGTGATCCGGCCCATCAACTACCTGGCACTTTCATACGACCATCGGATCATCGACGGCCGGGAGGCGGTGCTCTCTCTGGTCGCGATCAAGGAAGCACTGGAGGATCCGGCCCGCCTGCTGCTGGAAGTCTGAGCGGCCTGACCGATGGCTGCCGACAGTGCGTTCGACGTGATCGTGATCGGCGCGGGGCCGGGCGGCTACACGTTCGCGATCCGCGCCGCCCAGCTGGGCCTGCGGGTGGCGTGCGTGGACGCGTGGCGCAACGACAAGGGCGGGCCGGCGCCGGGCGGCACCTGCACCAACATCGGCTGCATTCCTTCCAAGGCGCTGCTGCATTCCTCGGAACACTTCGACAACGCCAAGCACCATTTCGGCGACCACGGCATCCGGATCGAATCGATCGCGATCGACGTGGAGAAAATGCTGGCGCGCAAGGCAACGGTGGTGCGCCAGAACAACGAGGGCATCGTGTACCTGTTCAAGAAGAACAAGATCACCTTCTTCCATGGACAGGCCCGGTTCGAAGGCCGCGCCGCCGACGGGTATCGAATTGCGGTCACCGCAGCCACCGGCACCGACGCGTTGCTGTCGGCACCACAGGTGGTGATCGCGACCGGGTCGGTGGCGCGCGCGCTGCCGGGCGTCGCCTTCGACGAGAAGCGCGTGCTGTCCAACGACGGGGCGCTGTCGATCGCGCAGGTTCCGCGCCGGCTGGGCGTGATTGGCGCAGGCGTGGTCGGCCTGGAGCTGGGCTCCGTGTGGCGGCGCCTGGGGTCCGAGGTGACGATGCTGGAGGTGCTGCCGGCGTTCCTTCCGGCGGCCGACGAGCAGATCGCGCGCGAGGCGCTCAAGCAGCTCACGCGCCAGGGATTGAAGATCCAGCTCGGCATCAACATCCAGGGCGTCGAGGCGGCGGGCGAGGCGATCCGGGTGCGCTACCTGGATTCGAACAAGGCGGCACAGACGCTGGAGTGCGACAAGCTGATCGTGTCGATCGGGCGGCTGCCCAATACGGAAGGCCTGAACGGGACGGCGGTCGGTTTGAAGCTGGACGAGCGCGGCTTTGTCGAGGTCGACAGCAGCTGTCGCACCGCCGTCCCGGGCGTCTGGGCCATCGGAGACGTGGTGCGCGGCCCGATGCTCGCGCACAAGGCCGAGGAGGAGGCGGTGGCGGTCGCCGAGACGATCGCCGGTCAGCACGGCCACGTCGACCTGGATACGATTCCATGGGTCATCTACACGGCTCCCGAGATCGCCTGGGTCGGCAAGACCGAACAGCAGCTGAAAGCCTCGGGCCAGGCGTACCGCGCCGGCACCTTCCCGTTCATGGCCAACGGCCGCGCCCGCGCGATGGGCGACACCGCAGGCCTGACCAAATTCCTGGCGGACGCGCAGACCGACCGCGTGCTGGGCGTGCACATCGTCGGGCCGCTGGCGTCCGAGTTGATCTCCGAGGCCGTGGTGGCGATGTCGTTCCAGGCCTCCTCGGAGGACATCGCGCGCATCGTCCATGCCCACCCGACGCTGTCGGAGGTCACGCGCGAGGCGGCGCTGGCGGTGGACGGCCGAGCGCTGAATATCTAGCCCGCTTTGTTGGCGCTGGCTTTTTGCTACTGGTTGATCACCAGTGGGACGCCCGTCATGGCGAGGTGAAAATCGGTGGACCAGCAAACTCGAATCCGCCGCGCCCGCATCAGATGAAGGCCAACGGCGTCGGTGATGGTTAAATCCTGATTGGAGAACCGCCGCAGGATTTCGGCCGCCTTGTGTTGCTCGTCAGGACCGACGGCCGCCACGCTCAACGGCGTCATGTCCTCGACCATCGCGAGAAACTGCAGCGCGCGAGTGCGGTCGTAGCGGCGAAGAAACCAGCCGTGGCCCTCGGCAATGACCAACGTTGTCGTCAGGAGCGAGGGTGGCTGCGCGAACAGGCGCCGAAACGTGGAGTGATGCGTGTCCGAGCGATCCGCAAACGCGATCAGGGCCGAGGTGTCGACGTAAGCTTCAATCCTTGCGGCCATAGACGACGTCGTCAATGCGCCGGCTTGACTCCGGATCGCCGCTTTCCACCATCCCGGCGTAACGCATCCAAGGCTTGCTCTGGTCGACCGGAATGACGCTGCGCAACGAGCGTCGAAGCAGTTCGGCCAGCGAGATGCCCAACCGGGCGGCTTCCAGCTTGGCGGTCTCGTATTCTTCTTCGCTCAGACTGATCTGGGTGCGAATCATGATAACATGATAGCCGCTTGTGTTATCATTTGCAAACTCCGGCGGTTCGCGCAGGGAACTAAACCGTGAATTGGCTCCGTCGGCATGGGCGCCGTCTGATTGTTGCCACGGCGCTGACCGGGGCCATCCTGTTCGGATTCTCCTACGCGCCGGGCTGGTGGATGACTCACCGCCCGGCCAACGAGCAAGAAACGGTGCTGTACTACTTCGCCCAGAACCTGGGCGAGCCAGCCCTGTGCGGCCGGATTTCCTGGAGCGCGTACCAAAGCTACAGCGTCCTGTTCGGCGGCGGCGGGGCCTCGTATTTCCGTTCCGACTGCTACGAGCGGGTGGCCCAGGCGCGCCACGACGCCTCGTTCTGCTGGCGCGTGCGGCCGCTGGTCGATCTTGATCCGCTGTCCAGCGGCTACTCGGCGCTGAGCTGCCGGGTGCGCACCCGGGCGCGCCACAGCACGGGCATTGGCTTATCCGACGTTCAGCTGGTGAGAGTCTTTGAGCGCATGGGGTACGACATCGACGCGATGCCGGTCGATGGCCTGATGCCGCCGGCGATCCGGCTGCGCGACGTCTACTATGGACTTGAGCGAAATCCGGCTGCCGTGACGCGCGCCCGGCAACTGCTGACCTCGCCCGATCCACCGTTGACGAGCGCTGACCGGAGTTTTCTCGCGCAACTTGCGGCCGTCGTGACCAAAGACCCGCACTGGTGTGAGCAGGTGCCGCCTTCAGTGCCGGTCGGGCTTTCGGCGCCTTCCCGTGACCGTTGTTACCTCGAAGTGGCCTACAACACGCACGACGTTCGCCTGTGCCAGAAAATGACACCGGCGGCGCAGGAGCCCGCCGTTCGGGATGCCGTCGCCCACGGGGTCCGCGCGAACATTGCCGAGCAGCTGGGCTTGCATGGCGAGTGCATCCGAATCGCCACCCACGTTGGCCCGTGGCCGCACTATGGCCCCGCGGCGCCGGACCCGGATGAACAGACGCGGCGCCTGCTCGCCGCGCTCCAGGTCCCGCTGCCCCGCGCGCGCGACTGGTCGATCAACGAGCAGTCGATCTACTTCGGAAACTTCCTGTTTGCGCTGTGGCCAAAGCCCGATTCCTCCCGACCCGAGCCTCACCTGACCGACCGTGAAGCCGCCGAGGAGGCCATAAAGGACGCTGCCCGCGACCGGGAGCGCACAACCCTGGTCGCGCGGCTGCTCGCGCTGCCCGCCGGACCGTGAGCACATCGCGGATGCCGCCCCAGACCCGCCTCGCCGACCTCGTGCAAGCCTCGGCCACCGTGGCGCAGACCGCCAGCAGGCTGGCCAAGCGCGACGCAATCGCTGCCTGCCTGCGCGTGGCCGCGCCTGACGAGGTCGAGATCGCGGTCGCATTCCTGTCCGGCGAGATGCGCACCGGTCGGATCGGCATCGGCTACGCGACGCTGGGCGAGCTTCGCAACACCGATGCGGCGGCCGAGGCGTCACTGACGCTGCTCGAGGTCGACTCGGCCCTGGTGCAGATCGCCGAGACCGCCGGCAAGGGCTCGGCGGCGGCGCGCTCAGAGCAGCTGGCGCGGCTCCTCGCGCGTGCCACGCGCGCCGAGCAGGATTTCCTGGTCCGCCTGCTGGCGGGCGAGCTGCGCCAGGGTGCGCTCGAGGGCGTGATGGTCGAGGCGGTTGCGGCGGCCGCTTCCGTGGGCGAGTCCGAGGTTCGGCGCGCCACGATGTTTGCTGGCGACCTCGGCGCCGTCGCGCGCGTGGCGCTGACCGAAGGCGCGCCGGGCCTGGCGGAGTTCTCGATCCGCATCGGACGGCCGGTGCAGCCGATGCTGGCGCAAACGGCCGAGGACGTCGCCGACGCGCTCGGCCGTCTCGGCACGGCTGCGTTGGAGTGGAAGCTCGATGGCGCGCGCGTGCAGGTGCACAAGGCGGGCGAGGTGGTGCGCGTCTTCACCCGCCGCTTGAACGAAGTCACCGACGCGGTGCCGGAGCTGCTCGAGGCGGTGCGGACCCTGCCGTCGCGCGAGCTGATCCTGGACGGGGAGGCGATCGCGATCGGCCCCGGCGGCGCGCCGCAGCCGTTTCAGGTCACGATGCGCCGGTTCGGCCGCAAGCTCGACGTCGCAGCCATGCGGTCCGAGCTGCCGCTGACCGCGTTTTTCTTCGACTGCCTGCAGCGTGACGGCGAATCACTGGTCGACCGGCCGGCGCGGGAGCGCTTTGCGGTGCTGAGCGAAGCTCTGGCCGCGCCGCTTGTGGTGCCGCGGCTCGTCACCAGCGATGCGGTGGCCGCCGAAGCGTTCTACCGCGACGCGCTCGCGCAAGGCCACGAGGGCGTGATGGCCAAGGCGCTCGATGCACCCTACGAGGCGGGCCGCCGCGGTGCGAGCTGGCTGAAGGTCAAGCGCGTGCGCACGCTCGATCTGGTCGTGCTGGCGGCCGAATGGGGCCACGGCCGGCGGCGTGGGTGGCTGTCGAATCTGCATCTGGGCGCCCGCGACCCGGCCGGCGGATTCGTGATGCTCGGCAAGACGTTCAAGGGGATGACCGACGAGCTGCTCGAGTGGCAGACGCGCGCGCTGCAGCAGCGCGCGGTGTCGCGCGACGCCTACACGGTCTACGTGCGCCCCGAGCTTGTCGTCGAGGTCGCGTTCAACGATCTGCAGGCGAGCCCGCAATATCCCGGCGGACTGGCGCTGCGGTTTGCGCGCGTGAAGGGATACCGGACCGACAAGCAGGCGGAGCAGGCCGACACGATCGAGACCGTGCGCCAGTTCTATGCGCAGCAGGTGGCCCATGCCGGGGCCTGAACCGATGACCGTGCTGGAAACGTTCGAGCGGGCGCTGGCCGCGCGCGGCTTTCACGCCGACCCGTCGCAGCACCAGGCGGCATTGCGGCTGCAACGGCTGTACGAGGAGTGGATCGAGTACAAGTCGCGCCGCTCCAACGCCGTCACGCGGCTGCTGGTACGACCACCGATTCCGCGCGGGGTCTACCTGTGGGGAGGGGTGGGGCGGGGCAAGAGCTTCCTGATGGATTGCTTCTTCGGGGCGGTGCCTCTGGTGCGCAAGACGCGCGTGCACTTCCATGAGTTCATGCGCGACGTGCATCGGCAGTTGCAGGAAGTCAAGGGAACGACCGATCCGCTCGATGTGGTCGGCTACCGGCTGGCGCGGCGCAGCCGCCTGATCTGCTTCGACGAGTTCCAGGTGTCGGACATCGCCGATGCGATGATCCTGCACCGCCTGCTGGCCAGACTCTTTCAGCTGCGGGTCGGCCTGGTGATGACCTGCAACGATGCGCCCGACCAGCTTTATCCGGACGGGCTGCAGCGCGAGCGGCTGTTGCCGGCGATCGAACTGCTGAAGGAACATCTGGACGTGGTGCAGATCGATGCGGGAGTCGACTACCGGCACCTCGCGATGCAGCAGGTCGACGCCTACGTGACGCCGTTGGGCGAGGCGGCCGAGCAGCGCCTGGCGGCAGCCTTCGCGCGGATCGCCGAAGTCGATGACCAGGAACCCGTGCTGCGGATCGAGGGCCGCACGATACGGGCCCGGCGGCGCGCGGGAGGCATCGTATGGTTCGACTTCGTCGAACTGTGCGGCGGCCCGCGCTCACACAACGACTATCTGGAAATCGCATCACAGTTTCACACGGTCGTGCTGTCGAATATCCCTTGCCTGTCGGCGGCGCAATCCGCGGAGGCGCGCCGCCTGATGTGGCTGGTCGACATCCTGTACGACCGCGGCGTGCGGCTGATCGTTTCGGCGCAGGCCCCGCCGGACCAGTTGTACCAGGCCGGGTTTATGAAGAAGGAGTTCGAACGCACCGCTTCGCGCCTGATCGAAATGCAGTCCAAGGAGTACAGTCGTGCTCGCCGGACAGGTGCCGGCGTGCTTCAAACTTAAAAGCCCCGTCGATGGTCGTTCGTCCCTCACTGATGCGGCTCGCACTGGCTTCCTGCGCCCTGGCCGGGGTCGTATCGGCGGCGCAGCCGCCGGTGAACCTGAAGGAGTCGTACCCCGCCGGCAGCATCACCAGCCGGAGCGCGGCCGAACAAGCCTTGCGCGATGCTGACGCGGTGCAAAAAGCGATCGACGCCCAGTACAAGTCGGAAAAGGCCCGCTGCGCCCACGTGGTGCTGGTCAACGAATGCCAGGACAAAGCGCACCGTGAGCACACGCTCGGCCAGAATCAGGTGCACCGGGTCCAGATCGAGGCCCATGATCTGCAGCGCAAGCTGGCCGCTGCGCAACGCGACGTGCAGCGCGATGCCCAGCAGGTGCAGCAGCAGCACGAGGGGGCCGTGCGCCCCGAGAAAGAGCGCGCGGCGCAGCAGGCTGCGCAACAGCGGGCCGATCAGGCTGCGGAGCATGCGCAGCAGGCGCTGCGCCAGCAGGCGCAGGCCCCGGCCAACCGCCAGGCCTACGAGCAGCGCAACGCGCAGCACGAACGCGACGTGACCCAGCAATCCAGCGTGCTGATCCGCAACAGCGCCGAAAACGCGCGACGCTACAAGGAAAAACAGGACAACGCGAAGTCCTACGCGGCCACGCGCGCCCACGAGCGCGAGCAGAGCCAGAAGGACCGGGAGGAGCGCGAGCGCAAGCGCAAAGCCCAGATGGCCCAGAGCGGGGCCGATGCGCCGGCGCCGGCCGATCCGGGCGCCGTCAAGGCTGCGACAGTTCCGGAACCGTGAACTGGGGGATTTCCTGCGGCAGTTCGAGCTTCACGATCGCCAGCGACACGTTGTCGCCGCGCCCCTCGGAGCGTTCGCGCGCCAGCCTGACCAGGTTTTTGGACGCGTCGCTGGGCGGCAGCCGGTCCAGTAACGAGGCGATTTCCGCATCGTCGAAATAGGCCCACAGGCCATCACTGGCGAGTAAAAACGCGTCTCCGACGCGCAGATCGCGCGTCTCGTTGATTTCAAGTCTCAATTCATTGCGGATTCCGAGCGCGCTGAACAGCACGTTCTTGTAATGTTGCGCCGCAACTTCAGCCTCCGCATGCCGGCCTTCGGCCGTGAGCTGAGAGGCCACCGTGTGGTCGGTGGTCCGATGGATCACGCGCCCGGCGCGGCACCAGTACAGCCGGGTGTCGCCAGCGTGCCCCCAGATGGCGAAATCGCGTTTCACGATCAGCGCGGCGATCGTGCTGTGCGGCTCCTTCTCGGTGGACAAGGCACTCAGGCGGATCACCGTGTGCGCCTCGGCGGCGATCTGCCGCAGCAGATCGGGCAGCGTCGTGTCGCGTTCCGACAGCTCCTTGAACAGATTGGTCGCGGTCGAAATCACCTGGTCCGACGCCATCCGGCCGCCCGTGCGCCCGCCCATGCCGTCGGCCACGATCGCCAGCAGCGCACCCGGGTTGCGCTCGCTGGTCAGGATCGCGACCCGGTCCTGCTGTTCGGAGCGGTCGCCCAGGTGCTCGGCGATGGCGGCGCTGACCCTGTACTGAGGTTGTTTCACCCTCGAATGGTAGGGCCGAAACGGGGGCGGCCTATCGGCGAGATTCGGCTAGCCGGCCGGCCCTTTTCCGCGGCCTGCTAGCATTCAGTCATCGAGGCCGTGGTGGCGCCCCGCGTACCCCATGGATGAGGAACAGATCAAGCGCCGGATCGTCGAGCTGCAGATCGAGCACCGCGATCTGGACGATGCGATCGAGCGATTGTCGCAGCAGCCGGGCGTGGACGAACTGAGGTTGCGGCGGCTGAAGAAACGCAGGTTGATGTTGCGCGATTGCATCGCCAGGCTGCAGATGGAGCTGGTGCCGGACATCCCGGCCTGATGGCCGCGCCCCGGGTCGATCCGGATTCGGACGCCTTCGCCAAGGCTTCGGCGCCCAGGGACGCCTTAGGCAAGGCCGCGGCGCCCGGGGACGACGTGCTGGCTCGGCGGCAGCAGGTCGCCGATGCCTTTGCGCCCGACGGTGCGCTTGCCCGCTCGGTGCCGGGTTTTGTGGCACGACCGTCGCAGCAGGACATGGCGCTGGCGGTGTTCGACGCGATCGTCGAGCGCGGCACGCTGGTTGCCGAAGCCGGAACCGGCACCGGCAAGACCTTCGCGTACCTGGTCCCCAGCCTGCTCGCCGGCGGCAAGGTGCTGGTATCGGTCGGCACCAAGACGCTGCAGGACCAGATCTTCGACAAGGACCTGCGGATCGTCGGCCGCGCGCTGGGGATGCACACGGACGCGGTGCTGCTCAAGGGCCGGCAAAATTACATCTGCCTGCACCGGCTGAACCGGGCCCTGGGCGACGGCCTGCACGACACGCGGGAAGCCGCCGCCCATCTGCACCAGATCGAACGATTCGCCCGCGCCAGTTCCAGCGGTGACCGGGCCGAGCTTTCGACGGTGCCGGAAACGGCCGCCATCTGGCACGCGGTCACCTCGACCCAGGACAACTGCCTGGGGGCCGAGTGTCCGCAGTTCGAGCCCTGCTTCGTCTACCGGGCCAGACGTCGCGCGCTGGCGGCGCAGACGGTGGTGGTCAATCACCACCTGTTCCTGGCCGACATGGCGTTGCGCGACGATCGCTTCGGAGAGCTGCTGCCGGCCGCCGATACGGTGGTGCTGGACGAGGCACACCATCTGCCGCGCATCGGAACCGAGTTTTTCGGCGAGGGCTGGTCGCTCGCACAGGTCGCCGAGCTCGCCTCGGACGCGCTGGCGAGCGGCCTTCACGCGGCCCGGGACGGTGCGCCATGGGTGGATCTGACGCGGTCGCTGGATCAGGCGGCCCGTGCGATTCGCGCGAGCCTGGCGCAGGCTGGGCTGGAAGCCGGCGCGCGCATCGCGCTGGAGCGTCTGGCCGACCGGGCTCCATTGGGGGCGGCGCTGGAGGCGCTGAGCCAGCGCGCCGAGCAGCTCAACGCGGCACTGGAGCGCAACAGCGGCCGCGATCCCGAACTCGACTTGCTGACCCCGCGCCTGCAGCGCCTGCGCGCCCTGCTGCAGGACTGGCGCCAGGCCAGCGCGGCGGCGACCCAGGCCGAGGCCGACCCCGGTGTGGTCCGGTGGATTTCAACGACCTCGGCCGGCGCCCAGTTTCACGCGACCCCGCTGTCGATCAGCGCGTCGTTTGCGCGGGCGCGCGAGCGCGGCTCCCAGGCCTGGATCCTGACCTCGGCCACGCTGACCGTAGCCTCGCGTTTTGACGCGTTTCTGGGCGAGATCGGATTGAGGGCGACAACGCGTCGATGGGACAGCCCGTTTGACTTCCCGTCTCAGGCGCTGCTGTACCTGCCGGACCCGCTGCCGTCTCCTGCGAGCGAGCGCTTTGCCGAAGAGGTCGCCGACGCCGCCTGGCCAGTGATTCGCGCCAGCCGCGGGCGAGCTTTCGTTCTGTGCGCCACCTTAAGAGCGGTCGAGCGGGTGGCGGCACGACTACTGGAACGGATGCACGAATCCGGCCTGGAGCTGCCGCTGCTGGTCCAGGGGCAAGGCACGCGGCGCAACCTGCTGCAGACGTATCGGGCAACGACCGGGGCCGTCCTGGTCGGGTCGATCAGCTTCTGGGAGGGCATCGATGTGCGGGGCGACGCCCTGTCGCTGGTCGTGATCGACAAGCTGCCCTTTGCGCCTCCGGACGACCCTCTGGTGCAGGCGCGCGTGCGCAAGCTGCGCAGCGAGGGCCGAAATGCATTCGTCGAATTCCAGCTGCCGCAGGCGGTAACGCTGCTGAAGCAGGGTGTCGGGCGGCTGATACGCGACGAGCGCGACCGCGGTGTGCTGATGATCCTGGACGGCCGCCTGCTCAGCCGGTCGTACGGCAAGATCGTGCTGGACAGCCTGCCGCCGTTTGCCCTGACCCGCGATCAGTCGGTGGCCTGTGCCTTCTTCAGGGATTCTTGACCGCCACCGGGGCCGGGTAGTTCAGCCGCAGCACCCGCTCGGCATCGGCCTGCAGCTCCGTCAGACCCAACGCCTCGTACGAACGCGCCATCAGCCGCAACGCCTCCTGCTGGGAGGCTGAGCCGGGAAAATCGTGCAATGCGCCCTGCGCCCGCTCGATCGCAGCCAGGTAGGCGCTGCGCCGGAAGTAATAGTCGGCCACCCGAACCTCATGGCCCGCCAGCGTATTCTGAAGGTATTGAAGGCGAACCCGAGCGTCCGGGGCATAGCGGCTGTTCGGATAATGCGAAAGCAGGTCCTTGAAGGCCTCGAACGAGTCGCGCATCGCCTTCGGGTCGCGCTCGCTCACCCGGTAGTTGACCAGCCGGCCGATCAGCGCCGGCGGTTCGATGAAGTTGATCAGGCCCCTGAGGTAATAGGCGTAGTCTGCGTTCGGATGACTCGGGTTCGCCTTCAGGAAGCGATCGACCGTGTCGAGCGCGTCGGCCGTTTCCCCCTCCTTGTAATAGGCGTAGGCGATTTCGAGCTGGGCCTGCTGCGCATAACGCCCGAACGGATAGCGGCTTTCGAGCTTTTCGAAGAGCTCCCGCGCATGGTTCCAGTTGCTGGCCAGCAGCTCCGAGTGGCCCTCCTTGTACAGGCGCTCGGCATCCCACTTCGCGGTAGCATCCTTCTGAGCGGTGCCGCACGCCCACAGCGCCAGCAGCATCGCCAGCGCCACGGTGCGCCCGAGCGCCGCAGGCCAAGCGGGCCGGCGCCGCGGCCCTTCGCAGCAGAAGATCGTATCCATGGGACGGCAGCATTATATCGATCGGCACGAAGGGGCGCGGATTCCGGTCGAACAAATTGCCGATGAGGAGCCCGAATCGCCCGATCAGGCGGCCCCGGGGCCGGCCTGTTTCACGGTGGCGCCCGAGCATGGCGGCTGGCGACTGGACCGCACCGTCGCGGCCAACTTGCCGTCGATTTCGCGCAGTCGCATCCAGGGCTGGATCGAACAGGGTGCTGCCCGCATCAACTCGCAGCCGGCCCGGACGCGCGACCGGGTCAGCGCGGGGGACCGGGTCGAAATCGAGTTGCGGCCGTCGGCCGAGGCCCTGGCGTTCAAGCCGGAACCGATCGAGCTGGCAATCCTGTACGAGGACGAACTGCTGATCGTGATCGACAAGCCGGCCGGGCTGGTCGTGCACCCGGGGGCCGGCAATTGGAGCGGAACGCTGCTGAACGGGCTGCTGGCGCACCATCCGGCGCTGGCCGCGGTGCCGCGGGCCGGTATCGTTCACCGGCTCGACGCGGGCACATCGGGTCTGATGGTGGTGGCGAAGACGAGCTCGGCGCAGCTCGACCTGGTGCGTCAGTTGCAGCAGCGCAGCGTGATGCGCGAGTACTGGGCCGTCGTCACCGGCGTCGCGCCCGGCGTTGGAACGATCGAGGCGGCTCTTTCGCGCGACCCGCGCAACCGGCTGCGCTTTCACGTCAGCGGCCGCGCCGACGCCCGCTTCGCGCGCACCCGTTTTCGCCGCGTTGCGGTTTCGGGCCCGCCCGCGAGCGGCACCGGCGTGGCGCTGAGCTGGCTGGCGTGCCGCCTGGACACCGGCCGCACCCACCAGATCCGGGTGCACCTGGAATCGATCGGGCATCCGCTGGTGGGCGACCCGCTGTACTTCAAGCACCGGCCGGCCTTGGCCGGCAGCGCCTTGCAGCTGCACCGGCAGGCCTTGCACGCCTGCCGCCTGTCCCTGAAGCACCCGGCGCAGTCCCGCACGATGAACTGGTTCCGCCCGCCGCCGGACGACCTGGGCGCCCTGATGCGGTCGGTCGGGTTCGATCCGGATCGGCCGGTGGACCTGTTCGACGCGGGCGCCCCGCAATGACCGAACCGCTGCGAGAACCGATGGGGCCGGCGGTCATGCCGCCGGAGTGGATCGTTCCCGACTGGCCCGCGCCGGATGCGGTGCGCGCGTTCGTGACGACACGGACCGGGGGCGTCTCCGAGGGCGCCTGGGGCGCCGGCCGGCGCGGCGGCATGAATGTCGGATTCAGCACCGGTGACGATCCGCAGCGGGTCGAACGCAACCGGGCCTTGCTGGCGCGTTATCTTCCAGCGCCGCCCCGCTGGCTGTCGCTGCAGCACGGCTCCACGGTGGTCCGCGCCGAAACCGTCGCCTCGACAGCTGTGGCCGCCGATGCTTCGCTTTGCACCACGCCGGACGTCGTGTGCTGCGTCACCGTGGCCGACTGTCTCCCGGTGCTGCTGGCGGATCGCTCCGGAGCGGTGGTTGCGGCCGCGCACGCGGGCTGGCGCGGGCTCGCGGGCGGGATCCTTCAGGCGACCGTGATCGCGATGCGCGGCGCCGCCGCTGCGATCGGGGAAATCGACGCCTTCCTGGGACCGTCGATCGGCGCATCCGTGTACGAGGTCGGCGAGGAGGTGCTGCGGGCGATGCGCCGTTCGCTGCCGCACGCGCAGGCGGCCTTCAGCGCACTGCCGAACGGGAAGTTCCTGGCCGATCTGCCGGCGCTGGCCCGCCAGGCGCTGGCCCAGGTCGAGGTGCAGTCGACCTACGGCAGCCGCTGGTGTACCGCCAGCGATCCGGACCGGTTCTACAGCTTCCGGCGCGACCGGGTCACGGGCCGTCACGCCGCGCTGATCTGGCTGCGGCGCGCGGTTTGACATCGAACCGCCCCGATGGTGACAATGCAAGCCAGTGGGGACCTAACTGCATCGCGCGATCGGCGCGAAGCCGAGAAAAAGATGACAGAGACGCGCGTGAACGTTGAACCGGGCGGAGCCGTGTCCGGCACGGTCCCGCAGGCACCAGCACCAGCGCAGGATCCATTCGGGCTTGCCTCCTGGATGCACTGGTGGATCCCACGATCGCCGCCATCGGCGGCGGTGCCGGGGTTTTCGATCTCGCCGCAGCGCCTGGCCGAGCTGCAGAACAGCTACGTGAACGCGATCACCGCGGTGTGGAACGATTTCGTGACGCACCCGGACCGCACCTCGGCTCCGATCCCGGATGCGCGCTTTTCCGATCCGGCGTGGCAGGAAAATTCGCTCGCTTCGTTTGCCGCCCGCACCTACCTGGTCAACGCCGAATTCATGAACGAGCTGGCCGCCAGCGTGCAGGCCGATGCGAAAACCAGAGCACGGGTGCGGTTCGCGGTGTCACAGTGGCTGGACGCGGCCTCGCCTTCGAATTTCCTGGCGTTCAACCCCAAGGCGCAAAAGCGCCTTCTCGAGAGCAAGGGCGCCAGCCTGACCGGCGGTCTTAAGAATCTGCTCAACGACGTGGCCAAGGGCAAGATCTCGCAGAGCGACGAGGCGGCCTTCGAGATCGGCCGCAACGTGGCCACCAGCGAAGGCGCCGTCGTCTTCGAAAACGACCTGATCCAGCTGATCCAGTACAAGCCGTTGACCTCACGGGTGCGGGCGCGGCCATTCCTGATCGTGCCGCCCTGTATCAACAAGTTCTACATCCTGGACCTGCAGCCGGAGAACTCCCTGGTCCGGTTCTGCATCGAACGCGGCAACACGGTGTTTCTGGTTTCCTGGCGCAACCCCGGCCGGGATCAGAGCCGGCTGACCTGGGACGATTACGTGGAGCGCGGCCCGATCGAGGCGTTGAATGTGGTGCGCCGCATCTCGGGCGCAGCAAAGGTCAATGCATTGGGCTTTTGCGTCGGCGGTACGCTGCTGGCGACAGCGCTGTCGGCGATGCGCGCCCGCGGCGACGACCCGGTCGCCAGCCTGACCTTGCTGGCCTCGCTGCTCGACTTTTCCGATTCCGGGATCCTGGACATCTTCATCGACGAGACGCACGTGCGGATGCGCGAGCAGTCGATCGGCAAAGGCGGGCTGATGCCGGGGCGCGATCTGGCCAATACGTTCTCCAGCCTGCGCGCCAACGACCTGGTGTGGAACTACGTGGTGAACAATTATCTGGAAGGCCGGTCGCCCCCCGCGTTCGATCTGCTGTACTGGAACGGCGACAGCACCAATCTGCCCGGACCGATGTATGCCTGGTACCTGCGCAACACCTACCTGGAAAATAACCTGATCGCGCCGAACAAGATCTCGGCCTGCGGCGCTCCGATCGATCTGGGCCGGATCCAGGTGCCCGCGTATGTGTTCGGGGCCCGCGAGGACCATATCGTGCCGTGGAAGGGTGCCTATGTGTCGGCTCGCGCACTGACGGGCGTGCCGCCGGGGCAGCTTCAGTTCGTGCTGGGGGCGAGCGGCCACATCGCCGGCACGATCAACCCGGCATCCAAGAACCGGCGCAACTACTGGGTCGGCCCGGAGGGGTCTCTTCCGGAAAGCGTCGACGATTGGTTTGATGCAGCGCAGGAATTTCCCGGCAGCTGGTGGATACACTGGGACCGCTGGCTGGGGCAATTTGCCGATGGTGAAGTCGACGCCCCTGGCGCTTATGGCAGCCAGCAGTACCCGCCGATCGAGGCGGCGCCAGGCCGTTATGTTCGTGAGAAGGCCCAGGACGCAACCGCAGGAGGTTGAACCATGCAGCAAGCCGTGATTGTCTCTGCAACCCGGACCGCGATCGGCAAATTCGGTGGGGCGCTGGCCAGGATCAGCGCGCCCGAACTCGGGGCCGTGGTGATCGGGGAGGCTCTGAAGCGGGCCAAGCTGGCTCCCGAGCAGGTCGACGAGGTTGTGATGGGTCAGGTCCTGACCGCCGGGTCCGGGCAGAACCCGGCCCGGCAGGCAGCGATCAAGGCCGGCGTGCCGGTTGCCGTACCGGCCATGACGATCAACGTCGTGTGCGGCAGCGGGCTGAAGGCGGTGATGCTGGCCGCCCAGGCGATTGCCAACGGCGATGCCGAGGTGGTGGTGGCCGGCGGTCAGGAAAACATGAGCCTGGCGCCCCACGTGCTGCCGGGATCGCGAGACGGCTTCCGGATGGGCGACGCCAAGCTGATCGACAGCATGATCATCGACGGCCTGTGGGATGTGTACAACCGCTACCACATGGGCATCACCGCGGAAAACGTCGCCAAGGAGTACGGCATTTCGCGCGCGAGCCAGGACGAATTCTCGATCGCCTCGCAGCGCAAGGCCGCCGCCGCGCGCGAGGCGGGCCGCTTCCGCGAGGAGATCGTCGCGGTGCCGATTCCGCAGCGCAAGGGCGAGCCGCTGCCGTTCGCCGACGACGAGTTCATCCGGGGCGATGCGACGCTGGAGGGTCTGACAGGGTTGAAGCCCGCGTTCGACAAGGAAGGCAGCGTCACGGCCGGCAATGCCTCGGGCATCAACGACGGGGCCGCCGCCGTGGTCGTGATGTCGGAGGCGCGTGCCAAGGCACTCGGCCTGCCCGCGCTCGCGCGGATCCGCGCCTTCGCTTCGGCCGGCGTCGATCCGAAGGTGATGGGCATGGGGCCGGTGCCGGCATCGCGCAAGGCGCTGACGCGGGCGAGCTGGAAAGCGGCCGACCTGGACCTGCTGGAGATCAACGAAGCATTCGCCGCCCAGGCCTGCGCGGTCAACAAGGAGATGGCCTGGGATACAGCCAAAATCAACGTGAATGGCGGCGCGATTGCTCTGGGCCATCCGATCGGGGCGTCCGGCTGTCGCATCCTGGTGACCCTGCTGCACGAAATGAAGCGTCGCGATGCCCGGCGCGGGCTGGCCTCGCTGTGTATCGGCGGAGGCATGGGGGTGGCGCTGGCGGTCGAACGCGGCTAGGGCGCTGCCTTCAGCGGCGCCCGAGGAGTTTAAGGACCGTTAAGAAGAGGAGACAGAAAATGACCAGGGTCGCGTACGTCACGGGCGGGATGGGGGGCATCGGCACCGCCATCTGCCGCAAGTTCCACGAAATGGGTTACCGGGTGATCGCGGGCTGCGGGCCCACCCGCGACCATGTCAAGTGGATCGCCGAGCAGGCCGATGGCGGCTACCGCTTCATCTGCTCGATCGGAAATGTGGCCGACTGGGAGTCGACCAAGGCCGCTTTCGACCGTGCCAAGGCTGAAGTGGGACCCGTCGACATCCTGGTGAACAACGCCGGCATCACCCGCGACGGCGTGTTTCGCAAGATGAGCCTGGCCGACTGGCGCATCGTGATCGACACGAACCTGAACAGCCTGTTCAACGTGACCAAGCAGGTGATCGACGGCATGCTGGACCGCGGCTGGGGCCGGATCGTCAATATCTCTTCGATCAACGGCGAAAGGGGCCAGTTCGGACAGAGCAACTACTCGGCAGCCAAGGCCGGCATGCATGGCTTCACGATGTCTCTGGCCCAGGAGGTCGCCAACAAGGGCATCACCGTCAATACGGTGTCCCCCGGCTACATCGCCACCGACATGGTGATGGCGGTTCGCGAAGACGTGAGGGAGAAGATCATCCAGACGATTCCGGTCAAGCGACTGGGCCGGGCGGAGGAGATCGCCTCGATCGTCGGCTGGCTGACCACCGAGGACGCGGGTTTCACCACGGGTGCCGACTTCTCGGTGAACGGCGGTTTGCACATGGGGTAAGCCTCCTTCGCCCTGCGGGCTTCGGAGGCCAAGCCCTCCTTCGCGCTTCGCACGGCAGGGCTCGGCGTAGAATCCGCTTGGGTGGCACGGACTTGCGGCGCTGCACTCCGCGGCGCCGCAGCGATGGTGGCCCAGACAGGATCCGAGCCAGATGGCAGCACGATTGATCAAGAAGTACCCGAACCGGCGGCTGTACGACACGCAAACCAGTACCTACATCACGCTGGCCGACGTGAAGCAACTGGTGATCGACCAGGAGGAATTCCAGGTTGTCGATGCGAAGTCGAGCGAGGATCTGACGCGCCAGATCCTGCTGCAGATCATTCTGGAGGAGGAGCAGGCGGGCATGCCGATGTTCACCTCCCCGGTGCTGTCGCAGATCATCCGCTTCTACGGCAACGCGATGCAGGGGATCATGGGCTCGTACCTGGAGAAGAACATCCAGGCCTTCATCGACATCCAGCGCAAACTGCAGGAGCAGAGCCGCGCCTTCTATGACACCAACAAGATCGGTCCGGAAGCGTGGACCCAGTTCGTCAACATGCAGGCGCCGATGATCCAGTCGATGATGACGAACTACATCGAGCAGAGCAAAAACCTGTTCGTTCAGATGCAGGAGAACATGCAGAACCAGACCCGTTCGATGTTCTCCAGCTTCCCGTTCACCGCCGCGGCCCCGACCGACAAGAAGAACGGGTGAGCGCCGTTGCGGCCCGCACCGGTCGCAAGGCGGCCCGCGCGGCAGGTTCGCCGGAGCCCGCGATCGGGTTCGTCTCGCTGGGCTGCCCCAAGGCGCTGGTCGACTCCGAGCGGATCCTGACCCAGCTGCGGGCGGAGGGCTACCGGATCAGCCCGACCTACCGCGACGCCGATCTGGTGGTCGTCAACACCTGCGGGTTCATCGACGCGGCCGTGGAAGAGTCGCTGCAGGCCATCGGCGAAGCGCTTTCCGAAAACGGCCGCGTGATCGTGACCGGTTGCCTGGGCGCGCGAACTGAGCCGGACGGCGAGCGCCTGGTGCGTCGCATCCACCCCAGCGTGCTGGCAGTGACCGGGCCGCACGCCACCGACGAGGTGCTGGCCGCGGTCCACGTGCACCTGCCCAGGCCCCACGAGCCGTTCACGGACCTGGTGCCTCCGGCGGGGCTTAAGCTGACGCCCCGCCACTACGCGTACCTGAAGATCGCCGAAGGTTGCAACCAGAGCTGCACGTTCTGCGTGATCCCGTCGATGCGAGGCAAGCTCGTATCGCGGCCGATCGGCGAGGTGGTCGGGGAGGCCGAGCGGCTGGTGCAGCAGGGGGTGCGCGAGTTGCTGATCGTGTCGCAGGACACCGGCGCCTACGGCGCGGATCTGCGCAACCGGACCGATTTCGTCGGCGGCCGGCCAGTGCGGACGCACGTGCAGAACCTGGCGGTCGAACTGGGTCGGCTGGGCGCATGGGTTCGCCTGCACTACGTCTACCCATACCCGCACATCGACGATCTGATCCCTCTTATGGCGGAAGGCCGGATCCTGCCGTATCTGGACGTGCCGTTCCAGCACGCGCACCCCAGGATCCTGAAGCTGATGCGCCGCCCGGCCAGTGCCGAACGCAACCTCGACCGCATCCAGGCGTGGCGCGCGGCCTGCCCGGAGCTGGCGATCCGCAGCACGTTCATTGCGGGGTTCCCGGGCGAGACCGAGCAGGAGTTCGAGACGCTGCTCGATTTCGTGCGCCAGGCCGGGCTGGACCGCGTCGGCTGCTTTGCCTACTCGCCGGTGCACGGTGCCGCGGCCAATGAGCTGGCCGATCCGGTGCCCGAGCCGGTGCGCGAGGAGCGCAGGGCGCGACTGATGCAGGTCCAAGCCGAGGTGTCGCGCGAGCGGCTGATAAATCGGGTCGGGTCGGTCGAAACGGTTCTGATCGACGAATCGGCGCCGGCCGGCGGCGTCGGGCGAAGCCGCCTCGAGGCGCCCGAGATCGACGGCGTGGTGCGCGTGACGGCCGGCAAGCCGCTGCCGGCGGGCGAGTTTGTCGAGGTCCGCATCACGGGCGCTGACGAGCACGACCTGTCGGCGGAGCTGGCACGGCCGAGGAATTCGTCGCTTTGAGGTCGCGATTTGCGACCTCAAACATCGGCCCGGCAAATCAGGATTACGGTGTTTTATCTGCTTGCAGGTGCCGGTAGACCATCGCCCTGAACAGACTCAGCGCGGCCGTACCGTTGGCCCTGTCACGCGAGCGCTGATCGTCGCGCCGTTTAAGTGCGGGAGTGCTGCCCTTTCCAAAATCGGTGGACACATTGACGACGTGCTTGTCGTTGTCTACCCAATAGCTTCCTTTGTAGGTCACTCCGCCAATCGTGGATTGAACCGGTTGGTAGCCTTCTGGAAGTGATGACATAACCCGCCCGTGAAAAGGAATTTGAAGGTCATTTTACCGCTGTTGTGCCCAGATCTGCGCAGCGCGCCAGACTCTGTCCCCGAACGTGCCGTTCGTCCAAATTCTCACTACAAAACGGGATGATTGCCCGCTTGGCTTAGAGGGCACCGATGGCCGCCGCGTCGATCACTTCATGCAGCGCGACCACCGAAAATGTGACGTCAGGCGTCAGCATATCCAGACTAATCTTGCGACGGCAAAGGACTCGCATCCGGTTGGAATCCACGATTCGCAGTCGACGCCTGTTTCTCGCCGGAACGGCGGGCGCGGCACTTGCAGGCCGGGCGTTACGCCCTTGGGCTCGGGAGCGGGACATGAGCGAAGAAGGAATATTCGAACTTCGTCAGTACACACTGCACCGGGGACAGCGCGATACGCTGATCTCGCTCTTCGAGAAGGCCTTCGTGCAGCCCCTGAACGCGGTCGGCGCCCAGGTGGTCGGCACGTTCCGCGATCTGGACGATCCGGATCGATTCGTATGGATGCGCGGCTTTCGCGACATGCCCACGCGCCAGGAGGCGCTCGCGTCGTTCTACGGGGGGCCGGTCTGGCAGGCCAACCGCGCCGCTGCCAATGCGACGATGCTCGATTCGGATAACGTGCTGCTGCTGCGACCTGTCGGGCCGACTCCCGATTTTTCGCCGCAGCCGGGTGCGCACACCGGAACGGATGGCATCATCGGCGCGACCATTTACTATCTCGGCAGTGTCGACACAGCGCAGTTTGCGCAGTTTTTCGAGCAGGCCATGCTTCCGCACCTGACCGCGGAGGCAGTCAAACCGATTGCGCGCCTCGTGACCGAAGAAGCGCCCAATAACTTTCCGCGCCTGCCGATTCGCGAGCACGAGCGGACCTTCATCTGGTTCGCACGATGGGCCGATGCCTCCGCCGAAAACGAATTCTTCACGCGATTTTCGGCATTGAGCGGATGGCGTGATTCGGCGCCAGAATCCATATTGCCGTCACTGATGCGAAAACCGGAGCGCTTGCGGCTGGTGCCGACACCTCGCTCGCCCCTCAGATGATTGTCTTTCCCGCGTGAATCAATTGCTGGTCGATGCGGACCGCGTCCAAGCGCAGCCCTGGCGCAACGGGGGCGGGTCCACGCGCGAGCTCCTCGCCTGGCCGACGGCGCAGGACTGGATTTTTCGCATCAGCCTCGCGCAGGTGGCGCAGGACGGCCCTTTCTCGTCCTTCCCCGGCATCGAGCGCTGGATCGCGCTGGTCGAGGGCGCCGGCATGACGCTGAGCTTTGCCTCGGGAGCCGAGCACCTGTCCATCGGGCGCGAGCCCGTGCGTTTCGATGGCGCGCTCGCCCCCGTCTGCTCGCTCGAACGGGGAGCCACCCTCGATCTGAATCTGATGGTGGACCGATCGCGGGGAGCGGGACTGCTCGCCCGCGCGGGCGACGCGGAATGGACCGACGAAAGCGAATGGCGCGGCGTATTTGCCGCTTCGCCGTGCACCCTGTGGGTCGAGGACGGCCCGCCGCTCGAGCTGGGAGCGAAGGTCCTTCTGGCGCGAGCGGGGGCGGCGCGCGAGCGCTGGCGCCTGGCAGCGGGTGGCGCACCGCTGCGGGCCTGGTGGATCGCGGTCGCGACGCAGGCGTCTTAAGTCGGGTCTCGGAATTCGCACATCTACAAGAACCACTCGAGCACGCCGTCCAGGCCGCAGTAGTTCAGCTGGTAATCCGTGCCTTCCTGCACTTTCGGCTTGGCGTGGTAGGCGACGCCAACGCCGGCGAGCTTGAGCATCGGCAGATCGTTAGCTCCGTCTCCGATTGCAATCGCCTGGCGGGCGGTGCAGCCGATGTCGTCGCACACCCGCTGCAGGGCGGCCACCTTGCCTTGCGCGTCGACCACGCGGTCGGGGTCCGGCTCGGGTCCCCACACGGTACCGGTCAGCCGCCCATCGCGGACCTCCAGTTCATTGGCGCATACCTCGTCGACGCCGAGCCGGCGCTGCAAGATCCTGGCGAAATACCCGAAGCCGCCGGTCACCAGCAGGGTGCGCAGGCCGGCGCGCTGCACCGCCCCGATCAGGCGCTCGGCCCCGGGCGACAGCTGCATGCGCTGCTGCGCCACGGTCTGCAGCAACGAAGCGTCGGTGCCGGCCAGCAGGGCCACGCGCTGGCGCAGGCTGTGGGAGTAATCGGCCACCTGGCCGCGCATCGCGGCCTCGGTGATCGCGGCCACTTCGGAACCGCGGCCGGCCAGCGCCGCCAGCTCGTCGAGGGATTCGATCTGGATCAGCGTCGAGTCCATGTCGAGCGCCAGCAGTCGGAAATCCGACAGCGCCCAGTGCGGAGGGACCAGGTTGGCGTCGCAGCGCCAGCGCGCCGCCAATTCGGCAGCGGCTGCCGCAGCCGTTGCGCGCGGGCCGACCCCGACCAGCCGCACGGAAGCGGCTTGAGGCTGCAGGGGCGCCGGGGCGAAGCGCTGCCGGAACGCCTCGATCGCCTCGGCCGACAGATCGGGCGCCTGGACCACCAGGTCGGCCGGCGCACCCGCCGAGGATCCCGCCAACGGCTCCTGGCCGCTCACGCCAGCTCTTTCAGCAGGCCGTGCAATTCCTGCAGCCGCCTTTCGACCTGGGGTGTGGCCACGGTCAGTCGCAGCCGGTCCGGCGAGGCCAGTTTCAGCCGCTTGTCCCGCTGCAGCAGCTGGATCACGCGGGCCGGATCGACCGGGGTGTCGGTGCCGAACTGCAACCCTATCGAGTCGGAGGATGCGTCGATCTTGCGCACGCCCAGGCGCTCGGCCACCAGCCGCAGACGGTGCGTTTCGAACAGCGCGCGCGCGGCCGGCGGCAGCCGGCCGAAGCGGTCGATCAGCTCCTCCCGCACCGACTCCAGGCTGTCCTCGTCGTTGCACGAGGCGAGCTTCTTGTACAGCGACAGCCGCTGCTGAACGTCGCCCACATAGTCGGCCGGCAGCAGCGCCGGCGTATGCAGGTTGATCTCGGTCACCGCCGCGAACGGTTGCAGCAGGTCCGGCTCGCGCCCGCTGCGCAGCGCCCGCACGGCCGCATTCAGCATCTGCGTGTACAGATCGAAGCCCACCTCGTGCAGGTTGCCCGACTGGGACTCGCCCAGCACCTCGCCGGCGCCGCGGATTTCCAGGTCGTGCATCGCCAGGTAAAAGCCGCTGCCCAGCTCTTCCAGGCTCTGGATCGCTTCCAGCCGCTTTTCGGCGCCCCGCGTCAGGCTGTCCTCCGACGGCACCATCAGGTAGGCGTAGGCCTGGTGATGCGAGCGTCCGACCCGGCCGCGCAGCTGGTGCAGCTGGGCGAGCCCGAAGCGGTCGGCCCGGTGAATCAGGATCGTGTTGGCGGTGGGCACGTCGATCCCGGTCTCGATGATCGTCGTGCACAGCAGCAGGTTGAAGCGCTGCTGGTAGAAGTCCCGCATCACGTGCTCCAGCTCGCGCTCGGGCATCTGGCCGTGCGCGACCTCGATGCGGGCTTCCGGGATCAATTCGGCGAGCAGCCGGCGCCGCTGCTCGATCGTCTCGACCACGTTGTGCAGGAAATAGATCTGCCCGCCGCGCTTGAGCTCGCGCAGGCAGGCCTCGCGCATCAGGCTGCGGCTCTCGGGGCACACGAAGGTCTTGATCGCCAGGCGTCTCTGCGGAGCGGTCGCGATCACCGAAAAGTCGCGGATGCCTTCCAGCGACATCGCCAGCGTGCGGGGAATCGGCGTCGCGGTCAGGGTCAGCACGTCGACCTCGGCCCGCAGCGCCTTCAGCCGCTCCTTCTGCCGCACGCCGAAGCGGTGTTCCTCGTCGATGATGACCAGCCCCAGGCGGGCGAAGTGGACCTCGGGCGAGAGCAGCTTGTGGGTGCCGATCGCGATATCCATCCGGCCGTCGGCCAGGTGCTCCAGGATCTGCGCCACCTCGCGCGGCGAACGAAAACGCGACAGCTCGCCGATATTGACCGGCCATTGCGAGAAGCGGTCCCGAAAAGTCTGCAGGTGCTGCTCGGCCAGCAGCGTGGTCGGGCACAGCACCGCGACCTGGCGGTCGCCGGCCACCGCAGCGAAGGCCGCCCGCAGCGCGACCTCGGTCTTGCCGAAGCCGACATCGCCGCACACCAGCCGGTCCATCGGAAAGCCGGCTCGCATGTCCTTCAGCACCGCCTCGATCGTTGCCTGCTGGTCGGCCGTTTCCTCGAATCCGAAGCCGTCGGCGAATGCCTGGTAGTCGCGCTCGGAAAACTGGAACGCATGTCCCTTGCGGGCGGCCCGCGCTGCGTACAGGTTCAGCAGCTCGGCCGCGGTATCGCGCACCTGGCGGGCCGCGCGGCGCCGCGCCCGGTCCCATTCGCCCGCGCCCAGCGTGTGCAAGGGAGCCGCGTCCGGATCGGTGCCGATGTAGCGCCCGATCAGGTGCAACTGGGCCACCGGCACGTACAGCTTGGTGTCGTTTGCGTACAGCAGGTGCAGGAACTCGGTCGGACCTTCCCCCAGGTCGAGCGTCTCCAGTCCGAGGTAGCGACCGATGCCGTGCTCGACGTGCACGATCGGGTCGCCGGACTTCAGCTCGGCCAGGTCGCGCACGACCGCATCGACGTTGGTGGCCCGATCGCGCTGGGTGCGGCGCTGGCGGCGCGGGCTGGCCGCGTACAGCTCGGCCTCGGTCACGACCGCCAGGTGCGCACCGGGCGAGGCAAAGCCCTGGTGCAGCGGGGCCGTTCCGAGCATCAGGCGCTCTTCGGAGCCGGTGAATTGCTCGAAGCGCTCGCACTCGGAAAACTGCATGCGCGACTCCGACAGCATCTGGGCCATCGTGTCGCGGCGCCCGGCCGAATCGGCTACCAGCAGCACGCGGCCCGCAAAGCCGGCGCTCCAGTCGCGCAGGCGCTGCAGCGGATCGGGGCTCTTGCGGTCCACCGCCAGCGCCGGCAGCTCCTCGAAATCCGGGTGAGCCGATTCGGCGAGCGCCAGCCGGGCGAGCGGCTTGAGCTGCACGAACAGCTCCTCCACCGGCAGATACAGCTGCCCTGGAGCCAGGCACGGGCGCTGCGTGTCGCGCGACAGGAACGCGTAGCGCTCGTTGGTCTCGTTCCAGAAGCGCCGCGCCGCTGCCTCCACCGCGCCGTGCAGCACGACGCGGGTCTCGCGCGGCAGGTAATCGAGCAGCGTTGCGGTCTGGTCGAAGAACAGGGGCAGGTAGTACTCGATGCCCGCCCCGGCGATGCCGTTGCCGACGTCCCGGTACAGTGGCGCGCGGCTCGGATCGCCCTCGAAGGCGTCGCGCCAGCGGCCGCGAAAGGCGGTGCGGGCCTGCTCCTCGAACGGGAACTCGCGACCCGGCAGCAGCCGCACCTCCGGCACCGGGTAGACGCTGCGCTGCGTGTCCGGGTCAAAGGCGCGAATCGATTCGACCGCATCGTCCAGCAGATCCAGGCGCAGCGGCAGCGTCGCGCCAGTCGGGAAAAAATCGATCAGCCCGCCGCGCAACGAGAATTCGCCGGGGCCGACCACCTGCGAGACGCTGTGGTAGCCGGCCAGCGCCAGCTGGGACCGCAACTGGTCCACGTCGATGCGCTGGCCCTGGGTCAGCCGGAAGGTTCGGCCCGCGACGAACGAGGCCGGTGCCAGCCGCTGCATCGCGGTCGTGGCCGCTACCAGCAGCACGTCGGCGCGCGGGCCCTCGCCGGCCGGGTTGCGCGTCATCAACCGGTACAGCGTCTCGATGCGTTCCGACACCAGGTCCGGGTGCGGGGAAAGAATGTCGTAGGGCAGCGTTTCCCAGTCCGGAAACGCCCGCACCGCCAGGTCCGGCTGGAAGTAGGGCAGCTCCTCGGAGAACCGATACACGTCCAGCGCGTCGGCGCACACGATCACCGTCAGCCGGCCCTCGCGCCGCTCCCGATCGGCCAGCTTCGTCAGAAGCAGCGAGTCGCCCGAACCGGCGGGCCGTCCGATCGCGAAGCGCTCGGCCTGCTTAAGCGGCGGCAGGGCAAATTCGGTTGCGCCGTCCACAGATGGGTGCTGATGCCGTGCGAGAATCCATTCCAAAGGTCTTGCCGGCCCGGAACCTGAATTCAGGGCGGCAGCGGCACGCACGATATCACCGGGATTTCCGATCAACCCGTGGCGATCCGTTATTTCGGTCTGATCCCGGCAGCCGGCACCGGCTCGCGCATGGGGGCCGACGCGCCCAAGCAGTACCTGCGGCTCGGAGCGCGCACGCTGCTGGAGCACTCGGTGACGGCCTTGATGGCCGATGCGCGCGTCGCGCAGGTTCTGATCGTGGTGGCTCCGCAGGACCGGCAAGCCGCGCAGCTGTCGCTGCCGAGCGGCGCCGCGCTGGCGGCCGTGGGCGGGGCCACGCGCGCCGAAAGCGTCCGCAACGGCCTGCGGGTGCTGGCCGAGCAGGCGCGCGAGCACGATCGGGTGCTGGTGCACGACGCGGCCCGCCCGTGCCTGTCCGCGCGCGACCTGGCCGCCCTGATCGATGCGGTTGGAACCGACGATGCCGGAGGCTTGCTGGCTGCACCCCTGGCCGATACGCTCAAGCGCGTCGACGCGGGCGCCGTGACCGAGACGGTGCAGCGCGCCGGGCTGTGGGGGGCGCAGACGCCGCAGCTGTTCCCTTTCGGTATCCTGCTGCGCGCGCTGCAGGACTGCCCGGATCCGGGCGCTGTCACCGACGAGGCGAGCGCGGTGGAACGGACCGGACTGCGGCCGCGGATCGTCAGTGCGACCGACGTCAATCTGAAAGTCACGACGCCGGCCGACTGGCCGCTGGCGGAGGCGATCTTGAAGGCGAGCGGACGATGGTAGATACCATCCGGGTCGGGCAGGGATTCGACCTGCATGCGCTGGTTCCCGGACGGCGACTGGTGCTGGGGGGCGTGGCGATCGAGCACGAGCGGGGACTGCTCGGACACTCGGACGCCGACGTGCTGCTGCACGCCATCACCGACGCGCTGCTCGGGGCAGCCGGCCTCGGCGACATCGGCCGGATCTTTCCGGATTCGGATCCGCGCTATCGCGACGCCGACAGCCGTGCTCTGCTGGCCGAGGTGATGCAGCGCGTGGGGCAGGACGGCTGGCGCGTGGCCAATGTGGACGGCACCGTGCTGGCGGAGCAGCCGCGCATCGCCCCCCACGTCGAGGCGATCCGCACCTCAATCGCGGCGCTGCTGCAGGTTGATCGGGCCCAGATCAACGTGAAGGGCAAGACCACCGAGCGGCTGGGATCGATCGGACGCGGCGAGGCGATTGCGGCCAGCGCAGTCGTTTTGCTCACCCGCGCATGAATGGCCCTGCGCGGCGCCGGCCTGTGACGGTTCCAGCCGGATAGCCCATGCTCGAGGCGATCGAGCTGCAGTGCGAGCGCGGTCATCGGCGCCTGTTCGACCGGCTCTCGTTCCGGGTCGATGCACGCCAATGCCTGCACGTCGCCGGCGACAACGGGGCCGGCAAGACGAGCCTGCTCAGGATCCTGTGTGGCCTGCTCAGCCCGACCAGCGGCGAAGTGCGATGGCATGGGCGGCCGATCGGGCGCGTGCGCGACGAGTACGGCGCCGACCTGATCTATGTGGGACACCTGAACGGCGTGAAGGACGATTTGACCGCCGCGGAGAACCTGCGGGTCTGGGCGGCGATCGCCACCATCGGGGCGGGCGACAGCGACGTGCTGCGGGCGTTGCGCCTGCTGGCGATCGAGCGCTTCGCACACTGGCCGGCAGGCCAGCTGTCGCAGGGGCAGAAGCGCCGCGTCGCCCTCGGGCGCCTGACGCTGGCCCGCCAGGCGCGCATCTGGATCCTGGACGAGCCGTTCAACGCGCTGGACCGCCGGGGCGTCGAAGTCCTCAATCAGCTGATCGAGCGGCACGTGGAGGGCGGCGGCGCGGTCGTGCTGACGACGCACCAGGCCTGGGAGGCGCCGGTGCCGGTTGAGCGGCTGGATCTGAGCGGGCAGGCCCCAGCATGATCCAGGCGCTGCTGGCGGTGGTGAGGCGCGACCTGCTGCTGGCGCGGCGACAGCGCGGCGACATCGTCAACGTGCTGCTGTTCTTCCTGATCGTGATCACGATGTTCCCGCTCGGCGTCGGCCCGGACAAGGACACCCTGCGGCTGATCGCGCCCGGCATCGTCTGGGTGGCCGCGCTGCTGGCGGCCATCCTGTCGCTGGGTCGCCTGTTCGCGCTCGACTATGCGGATGGCACGCTGGAGCAGATCATGCTGTCGGGCCAGCCGCTGTCGCTGGCCGTTCTGGGCAAGATCACCGCACACTGGCTGATGACCGGGGCGCCGATCACGCTGTTGTCGGCCGGGGCCGCGGTCGTGTTCGACTTGGCGCCGGGTCCCACGGCCACGCTGGTCGCCTCGCTGCTGCTCGGCACCCCGTCGCTCAGCCTGGTCGGAGCAGTGGGCGCAGCGCTGACGCTGGGCCTGCGCGGCGCCGGCGTGCTGGTCACGCTGCTGGTTCTGCCGCTCTATGTTCCGGTCCTGATCTTCGGGGCGCTCGCGGTCGACCGGTCGGTCGGAGGCCTGTCGCCGGTTCCCTGGCTGATGGTGCTGGGGGCGCTTTCGCTGGGGGCGGCCGCGCTCGCGCCCTGGGCGATCGGAGCCGGGTTGCGGGTTTCAGTTGAATAAGTTTGGGATAATGCATTCCATGCAGGCCCAGACCATTCGCCCTCTGAAGTTCGGATGGCACCGCTTTGCCGCGCCGCCGGAGTTCTATCGCCTGGCGGGGCGGCTGATCCCGTGGTTCGGCTCGCTGGCCGCTGTGCTGGCGGGGTTCGGGCTGTATCTGGGGTTTTTCGTGGCGCCGACGGACTTCCAGCAGGGCGAGGTGTACCGGATCATCTTCGTCCACGTGGCGGCGGCCTGGATGGCGATGTTCATCTACGCGGTGATGGCATTCTGGGCCGGCGTGGGAATCGCCTTCAACGCGCGCATGGCTTCGATATGGGCCTGCGCTATGGCCCCGACCGGCATGCTGATGGCGTTCCTGGCGCTGTGGAGCGGGGCGCTGTGGGGGCGCCCGACCTGGGGCGCATACTGGGTGTGGGACGCGCGCATGACCTCGACCTTGATCCTGCTGTTTCTGTACGTCGGGTTCATGGCGCTGCACGGCGCGATCGACGATCCGCGCCGCGCCGACCGCGCGGCCGGCGTGCTGGCGCTGGTCGGCGTGGTGAACCTGCCGATCATCTATTTTTCGGTGCAGTGGTGGAACACCTTGCACCAGGGCGCCACCATCAGCCTGACGCGGGCCCCGACGATGGCTGCCACGATGCTGGAGGCGATGCTGGTGATGACCCTCGCGTTCTGGATGTACAGCATCGCCGCCTCGCTGGCGCGCGCACGCGCGATCCTGCTCGAACGCGAGAAGCGCTCGGGCTGGGCCCAGCAGGTGGCGCTGGAGTAGCCATGCACTGGGCCAGCTGGCAGGAATTCTGGGCCATGGGCGGATCGGGCCGGTTCGTGTGGAGCGCGTACGGTATGGTCGTGCTGGCACTGGCGGCCGAAATGATGCTGCTGCGGGCGCGCGTGCGGCGCGCGCGTGAAGCGGCGCGGCGCACGTCCGACTGGTCGAGCAAGGAAACCGAATGAAGCCCAGACATCGCCGAGCGGCGCTGATCGTTGCGGGCGTGGCCGTGCTCGGAGTGGCCACGGCGCTGGTTCTGTCGGCTTTCCGGCAGAACCTGGTGTTCTTCTACACGCCCAGCGACGTGGCCGCCAACAAGGTGCCCGCCAATCAGACCTTCCGGATCGGCGGCCTGGTCGAGAACGGCAGCGTGCACCGCGAGGGTAAAGGCGTGCGCGTGACGTTCCGGGTGACCGATACCGCCAGCACGATCAATGTGGCCTACGACGGCATCCTTCCGGACCTGTTTCGCGAGGGCAAGGGCGTGGTCGCGGAAGGCAAGATCGAACCGGGGGGCCTGTTCCACGCGTCCCAGGTGCTGGCCAAGCACAACGAGAACTACATGCCGCCGGAGGCGGCGCACGCGCTCGAGCAGGCCGAAAAAGCGCGCAAGACTCTGGTCACGGATCCCGATCCATCGCGGGGATCCTGAGCTCGGCGCGCAGGCCGGCTTGCCGGCCGTAGCGTTAATCTGCCTGGGGTAACGCCGGAATCCTGAGCTCGGCGCGAAGGCCGGGCTTGCCGGCCGTAGCGTTAACCCTGCTGGGGTAACGCCGGAATCCTGAGCTCGGCGCGAAGGCCGGAGGGCTGGTTGGGCGCCAGGTGCAGCCTGCCCTGATGTCCGCGGGCGATCCGGTCGACGATGGCCAGACCGAGGCCGGCTCCTCCGGAGCCCGAGCGGGCGGTGTCACCCCGCTCGAACGGCCGCAGCAGCCGCTCCATCTGGTCCGGCGCGATGCCCGGTCCCGAATCGGTCACGGCGACGACCGCGTCGGGGCCGTCGCGGCGCACCTGCAGCCGCAGATGCAGATCGCCCGTTGCGCTGCGGCCATATTGCAATGCGTTGCTGATGATGTTGTCCAGCGCCCGCGCCAGCTCGATCGGATGGCCCATCACGCGCACACCGCGCTCCAGGTCCTGCTCGACCTGGCAGCGCGCCGACGAATCGATCCGGCTGCGCGACAGCGCATCGAGCGCCAGCGCTGCCAGGTCGGTTTCCTGTGCCGGACGCGCGGCCAGCGGCCGCGCGTAGTCGAGAAACTGCCGCACGATCGAATCGAGCTGATCCAGGTCCCCGATCATGGCGTCGCGCATGGCCTCCGGCAGGCCGCTCATCTCCAGCTCCAGGTGCAGACGGGTGAGCGGCGTGCGCAGATCGTGTGAGATCCCGGCCAGCAGAATGGCACGCTCCCGTTCGAGGCGGTCGAGGCTTTCGACCATCCGGTTGAAGCTGCGATTCACCATCCGGATCTCGGGCGGCCCCACATCAGGCAGGCTGCTCGGGGTGCGGCCGGCGCCCAGTTCGGCCGCGGCGCGGGACAGCTCGCCCAGCGGACGGTTGACCAGCCCGGCGATGGCCACCGCGATCAGCAGCGAAATGATGGCAGCCAGCGCGGCCCAAGCCTCCCACTCGTGCCCGGCGCTGCCGGTAAAGATGTCGCGGTCGATGAAAGCCCAGTAGGCGTCGTCATCGATCGAGAAGCTGACCCATACCCCCGGGACGCCGTTGACCTCGGCCGCCAGGCGCGTGGCGGGACCGAGCTTGGCGCGGACGTTGCGAGTGACCAGGCTGATCAGCGGGTCGTCGGGCAAAGGAACGGTCTGGTCGCCGGGTTCGAGGGGAACCACCCGGATGCTTTCGTTTTCAGCCAGGTCGTTCAGCAGGTAGCGGCGCCGCTCGGGATCCGAGTAAACCAGGGCGCTGCGCGTCGTGTTGACGATCGAGACGACCTGCTGGCCGATCTGGCGCGCTTGGGGCTCGCGCTCGAACGCCCGCACCGTGGGCCACCAGACCGCCATGCAGGCAGCAAACAGCAGCAGGATCAGCAGGAACGTCCGCCAGAACAGCGGCGGCGACCGCAGTCTCAAGCCGTGCCGTCCGGTATGAAGACGTATCCCAGGCCCCAGACGGTCTGAATGAAGCGCGGCTTGGACGGATCCGGCTCGATCAGCTTGCGCAGCCGCGAGATCTGCACGTCCAGGCTCCGGTCGAAGGCCTCGTATTCGCGGCCGCGCGCCATCTCCATCAGCTTCTCACGCGACAGCGGCACCTTGGGAAAGCGCGCAAACACCTTCAGCACGGCGAATTCGCCGGTCGTCAGCGCCACGGGTTCGCCGGCCCGGGTCAGCGTGCGGGTGGCCAGATCGAGCACGAAGTCTCCGAAGACGACGCTGCTGGCTTCCTGGGATGGAGCTCCCGGCAGCTCGGCCGGCGCCTTGCGCCGGAAGATCGCGTTGATACGGGCCAGCAGCTCGCGCGGATTGAACGGTTTGGGCAGGTAGTCGTCCGCACCCATCTCCAGGCCGACGATGCGGTCGACGTCTTCGCCTTTTGCGGTCAACATCAGCACCGGAGTCGGATCGTTGCCGCCGCGCAGACGACGCAGGACCGACAGGCCGTCCTCCCCGGGCATCATCAGGTCCAGGATCAGCAGATCGAAACGCTCGCGCAGCCACAGCTTGTTCATCGCCGCGGCGCCCTCGGCCGTGTAGACGGTGAAGCCGTTTTCGTTCAGGTAGCGGCGCAACAGATCACGCAGCCGCTGGTCGTCATCGACGACCAGGATTTTTTGTGAAGGCGTTTTGGACATTTAAGGTAAACGCCGGCCGGCGAGCGCGATCGTATCGCCGCGACCGAGGCGCGCCCCGCATGGGGAACAAAGTGTTACAGAATTTACGCCGCTTGGGCGGACTTTTGGCCGAGCGCGCTGGCGCACGCGAGTGTCGAATGACAAGATCGAGTACACGGAGCGCGTACCGAATTTCGATGAGAGTCCTGATTGCAGCGGTCGCCGCAGCATGTCTGTCCTGGGGCGCCGCCATGGCGCAGGCAGGGCCGCCGGCTGCGCCGCCGCCCGTCTCGCCCGAGGCTGCACCGCCGGCAGGATCGCGCCAGGCGGTCCCGCCCCCCGAAGGCGCCACCGACATCTGGAACCATCTGACCGGCGAGCAGCGGCGCCAGCTGTGGCAGCAACTCACGCCCGAGGAACGTGCGAGGATCTGGGCGCGCCTGCCCGCGGAGCAGCGGCGTGCCATCCGCGAGCGGCTGGCGCCGGAGCAGCACGCGGCTCCGGGCGCTGCGCCGGCTCCGGGCGCCGCGCCGCCTCCCGGTGCTGTGCCCGCTCCTCGGGGTGCTGCTCCCGCTCCGGGCCCAAAGCTGAGCCCGGAAGAGCGGCGGCAGCTGCGGGAGCAAATCCGGAACGCGCACCGCGAGCAACCTCGCGGTCGGCCCGGCAGACCGTTCTGAAGGTTGCAGCCGGTCGCCGCGCCGGGCGGTGCGGCGGCGTTTCTGAATAGAATGACGTGACTGTCCCTCCTGCACCCGTGCGCATTCTCGCGATCGAAACCTCGACCCGCCACTGTTCGGTCGCATTGGCGCATCCGCACACGGTTGTTCAACGCAGCCAGGCGGCCGGCGACCGCGTTGCCGAGCGCGCCCTGTCGATGATCGCGGAGCTGCTGGCCGATGAATCGCTCGGGCTGGAGCAGATCGATGCCTTCGCATTCGGCAGCGGTCCGGGAGCATTCACCGGATTGCGGGTGGCCTGCGGCCTGATCCAGGGCCTGGCGTTTGCGCGCGACCGGCCGGTTGTCCCGGTCGGCAGCCTGCGGGCGCTCGCCTTCAGTGCGGCACAGCGCGCGCTCGTCAGCGCCGAGGCGGCCGGGGCGCGGTCGGGCGGCACCGCGTCCCGCGTGATGGCGGCGATCGACGCCCGGATGGGGCAGATCTACTGGGCCGTCTACGAGGGCGCAGGCGCCGCGCGCGAGCTCGCGGCAGCGGCGTTGACCTCGCCCGGCGAGGTCGCCGAGCTGGTCGCACGCTGGCAGCCCGACGTGATCGCGGGCGATGCGCTCAGCGCTTTCGCAAGCGCCTGGCCGACCCAGCCGGGTGTGGCGCGGTGGCCGCAGCTCGGCGCGGAGGCATCGGCTGTCGCCGAACTGGCCCGCGTCGATCTGGCCGAAGGTCGTGCAGTCCGGGCCCGTGATGCGGCACCCGGCTACGTGCGCGACCAGGTCGCACTGACGGTGGCGCAGCGCGCAGGCCACGGCGAGCGGTCCTTGTGAGCGCGGTACGGCGTCCCGAGGAGGCGCAGTTCCGGCCGCTGTCGGCACAGGACCTGAATCAGGTGATGCGGATCGAAGTTGAGGTGTATCCGTTTCCCTGGACGCGCGGTAACTTCGAAGACGCCCTGCGCGCCGGCTACACGGCCTGGGCGCTGTTCGATGGGGCCCAATCGATGGTGGCCTATGCGATCGCGATGCTGGCGGTCGACGAAGCGCACCTGCTGAACCTGAGCGTTGCGCAAGCCTATCAGCGCCAGGGGTACGGGTGGAAGACGCTGGAATGGATGGCCCAGTGCACGCGTGACTACGGAGCCCGCACCCTGCTGCTGGAAGTGCGTCCGAGCAACGAGGCCGCGCTGCGCCTGTATCAGCGCTACGGGTTCGTACGGATCGGCACGCGCCCCGGCTACTACCCGGCTGCGGGCGGGCGCGAAGACGCGGTCGTGATGAGGGTGCCGCTTTGACGCTGGATGGGCGGCGAACTCGCCTCTGGCACCGGCTCGGCCTGGGACCGGTGTGGGCTGCGAGGTCCTCTTTCGCTGAAGAGGAAAGGTCCTCCCTCGCTGAAGCTTCGGAGGACGGGGCCGCCTTCGCCCTTGGGGCGAAGGCGGCCCCGGCTTCGCGCGAGGTCGCGATTGGCCGGATGGACTGGGACGAGCTCGAGCGGACCGTGGCAGCGTGCACCGCGTGCGGTCTGTGCAGGACCCGGACCAACACCGTGTTCGGGGTCGGCAGCCGCAGCGCGCAGTGGATGGTGATCGGAGAGGCGCCGGGCGCGGAGGAGGATCTGCGCGGGGAACCGTTTGTCGGTCAGGCCGGCCGCCTGCTGGACAGCATCCTGGCCGCGGCCGGGCTGCGCCGATCGGATTCGGGGCCATCGGCCGTCTACATCGCCAACGTCGTGAAGTGCCGGCCGCCGGCGAACCGCAACCCGGAACCGGACGAAGCCGCCCGGTGCGAACCCTTCCTGAGGCGGCAGATCGAATTGCTGGGGCCGCGCCTGATCCTGGTGATGGGGCGCGTGGCGGCACAGGCGGTGCTCGGTTCGGACGCGAGCGTTGCTTCGCTGCGAGGACGCGCGCACCGGATCGAAGTGGGCAGTCGCGCGGTTCCGGTGATCGTCACCTATCACCCGGCCTATCTGTTGCGCAACCTGGCCGACAAGGCCAAGGTGTGGGCCGACATGTGCCTCGCGCGCGAAGTCCATCGTCAGGCGGGCGGGACCCCCTGATCGCCCGCCTCGGGGCTGTGGCGTACCTCGCCGATGCGCGCGACCGCGTCGAAACGGCGCTGGTTGGCCGCGTGCTTCAGGATCACCAGACCCATGGTGGCGGCGACAAACGCGCCGAACAGGAACATGGTCGCAGCGGCCGAGAGTCCCGCCACGATCAGCAGCGAGTACACGCCCAGCATCACCAGGATGCCCAGGTTCTCGTTGAAGTTCTGCACCGCGATCGAGTGGCCCGAGGACAGCAGCACGTAGCCGCGATGCTGCAACAAGGCGTTCATCGGGACGACGAAATAACCGGCCATCGCGCCGATCACCACCATCGCGACCGCCGACGCCAGCAACGGCCAGGGCAAGGTGTGGCCCCACACGATCGGGCCCGAGTGCGCGAGCGGCCTCAGATCGACCAGCGACAGCGCCGCCACCGTCAGTCCCATCGCAACGCCGACCGGCAGCACGCCCAGTGATCGCTTCAATGAAACGCGGCTCGCGGCCAGCACCGCGCCCACTGCGATGCCGAGCGCGGCCAGCGCCTGCAGCACCGCTCCGTGCGACAGATCCATCCCGAGCATGTCGGACGACCACCTCAGCAGGATGAACTGCAGTGTTGCGCCGGCGCCCCAGAACAGCGTGGTGACGGCCAGCGATATCTGCCCGAGCGGGTCCTTCCACAGCGTGACCATGCAATGCCCGAAATCGCGCAGCAGCCGCCACAGCGTGTGCTCCTGCCTCGGATAGCGAATCTCGGTGTCCGGCACCCAGATATTGATGATGGCCGCGGCCGCGTAGATGCCGCAGATCACTGCGATCGCCGCTTCCCCGACGTTGCCGGGATGCGGGTCGATGTATGGGAACTCCGCCGCCACCAGGATCGCGCTCACCGACGGCGACACCAGCACGCCGCCGGTCACGAAGCCCAGGATGATCGAAGCCACGGTCAGGCCTTCGATCCATCCGTTGGCAGCCACCAGCCGCTCGGGCGGCAGCATCTCGGTGACGATGCCGTACTTGGCCGGCGAATAGCCGGCCGCGCCGAACCCGACCACCGCATACGCCAGCAGCGGGTGCAGGCCGATCAACATCAGCATCGCCCCCACGAGCTTGACGCCGTTGGTGACCAGCATCACCCGCGATTTGGGCATCGAATCGGCGTATGCGCCGACGAACGCCGCCAGCAGCACGTACGAGATGAAGAAGAACAGCTTCAGCATCGGCGTCATCCACTGCGGCGCGTGCATTTCGCGCAGCAGCGAGATGGCGGCGATCAGCAGGGCATTGTCGCCCAGCGACGAGAAAAACTGGGCCGCCATCACGAGGAAGAACCCGCGCGTGGCGCCAGTGGCGGAAGCAGGGGTCGGGACCAAGAACGGGGCGATCGGCCGAACGGATGGAGCGGCGCGGTTTATAGCACGTAGACACTGCGGGCCTCGACGCGCAAGCCGGTATTCTTGCGATTTCCCGGGGATCCGGCAGAAGCACGTGCCCAGACCTCTTGTCGCCCGCATCGATGATCGCGCCCTGAGCGCGAACCTGTGTGCGGCGCGCGCGCGGGCCGGCCAGCGCCGGATCTGGGCTGTGGCCAAGGCGAACGCCTACGGTCACGGCCTGGAACGGGCCGTGCGCGCGTTCGCCGATGCCGACGGACTGGCCCTGCTGGAAGTCGAGGAGGCGCAGCGGGCGCGCGACAACGGCTGGCGCAAGCCCATTTTGCTGCTCGAAGGCGTGTTCGACCCGCAAGAGCTCGATGAGGCCGCCCGCCTCGATCTGACCTGCGTGGTGCACTGCATCGAACAGATCGAGATGATCGAGCGCCGCTCTGGTCGTAACCGCCTCAATGTGTACCTGAAGCTGGACAGCGGGATGAATCGGCTCGGGTTCACGGCCGGGCAGGTCGCCTCGGTGCGACAGCGGCTCGAATCGGCGGCCGGCGTGCGGCTGGCCGCGCTGATGAGTCACCTGGCCAACGCCGACCGCCTCGACGCGGGCCCGTGCGATGTGGCAACGCAGCGCAGCGCGTTCGAGCAGCTGTGCGGCCGCTTCGCGACAGACACCAGCCTGTGCAACTCGGCGGCGCTTTTTCTGCACCCCGACCTGGGCGATCGGTGGGTGCGGCCGGGCATCGCGCTGTACGGTTCCTCGCCGGCCGCCTCTGTCAGCGCCGCAACGCTGGGCTTGCGCCCGGCGATGGCGTTGAATTCTCAGCTGATCGCAGTGCGTACCGTGCCGGCCGCCGGCCGGGTCGGCTACGGCAGCCGCTGGAGCGCGTCGGTGCCGACGCGAGTGGGCGTGGTGGCCTGCGGGTATGCGGACGGCTACCCGCGCAGCGCTCCGGACGGCACGCCGGTCTGGGTGGCGGGGCGCCGCGCCGCGCTGGTTGGGCGCGTGTCGATGGACATGCTGACGGTCGATCTGACCGGCATCGACGATGCCGGGGTGGGCAGCCCGGTGCAGCTGTGGGGCGAGCACGTCGCGATCGATGAAGTAGCGCAGCGGTCGCAACGGGTGGCCTACGAGCTGATGTGCGGGCTGAACCCGCGCGTGCGGGTCAGTGACGCGCACTGACGCCGCCACGTGGCCACGACCCGAACGCAATTCGTCTGCAGCGCCTGTGGCGGGTCGGCCGTCAAGTGGCAGGGCCAGTGTCCGCATTGCGGCGCGTGGAACGCGCTGATCGAGACCCGCACCGAGCCGGGCCCGCAGCGCCGGCGCGCGGCCGCCGCTTCCGCAGCCGCCGCCGTGCCGATCAGCGACGTGACGGCCACCGAGCCGAAGCGGCTGTACACCGGGATCGAGGAATTCGACCGCGTGCTGGGCGGAGGCCTCGTCGACGGCGGCGTGGTCCTGATCGGTGGCGACCCGGGGATCGGCAAATCGACCCTGCTGCTGCAGGCGCTGTCGCGCGTGGCGGCGACCGAGGCCGTGTTGTACGTCAGCGGCGAGGAGTCGGCCCCGCAGGTGGCGCTGCGCGCCCAGCGCCTGTCGATCGAGGCCGCGGGGCTGCCCCGGCTGAAGGTGCTGGCCGAGATCGAGCTGGAGACGATCGTGGCGGCAATCGAAGCCGAAAAACCGCGCGTGGTCGTGGTCGACTCGATACAGACGCTGTTTACACCGACCCTGAGCTCGGCGCCCGGATCGGTGTCGCAGGTGCGCGAGTGCGCGGCGAGTCTGACGCGCCTGGCCAAGCGCAGCGGCGTCACCGTGATCCTGGTCGGTCATGTGACCAAGGAAGGGGCCCTCGCCGGGCCGCGGGTGCTGGAGCACATGGTCGACACGGTGCTGTACTTCGAGGGCGACACGCACTCGGCCTACCGCCTGGTGCGAGCCTTCAAGAACCGCTTCGGGGCGATCCACGAGCTCGGCGTGTTCGCGATGACGGACCGCGGCCTGCGCGGCGTCAGCAATCCGTCGGCCCTGTTCCTGTCGCAGCAGGGCGACGGCAAGGGCGGCCTGGTGGCCGGATCCTGCGTGATGGTGACGCAGGAGGGCAGCCGCCCGATGCTGGTCGAGATCCAGGCGCTGGTCGATGCGGCCCACGTGCCCAACCCCCGGCGGCTATGCGTCGGGGTCGACCCGCAACGGCTGGCGATGCTGCTGGCGGTACTGAGCCGCCACGCGGGCGTTGCCAGCTACGACCAGGACGTGTTCGTCAACGCGGTGGGGGGCGTTCGCATCGACGAGCCCGCATCCGACCTGGCTGTGGCGCTGGCCGTGCTGTCGTCGATTCGCAACCGCCCGCTGCCGCGCGCGCTCGCCGTATTCGGCGAGGTGGGCCTGGCCGGTGAGATCCGCCCCGCCGCGCGCGGCCTGGAGCGGCTGCGCGAGGCCGCCAAGATCGGCTTTTCAACCGCGCTGATCCCGAAGGCCAACGCGCCGCGCAAGCCGATCGAGGGGCTGGAGGTCATCGCGGTCGAGTCGCTGTCGGAAGCGATCTCGGAGCTGCGGCTGCGATAGGGCGGGCCGCTCCAAGCCGCCGCGTATTCGTCAAATCAATTCAACTCCCTGAAGATGGCTTCCAATTCCTCGATCGACAACTCGCGCGTCTCCTGCTCGCATTCCTCGACCGATATTGGCTTGCCAGCTTCAAGCTCGTCATCGACCGGCTCCATAAACTCAACCGCGTCTTGTTTGACGACTTCCAATTCGACGTCGTCCATTTGTATTTCCTTTGGGCAGATTGATCCGGAACCCGACCTGCACGCAGCAGATTAGCGTCAGCCGGCAGAGCCTGGCGTCAGGGGAACCCATGCATTGAGTTCATGGGAAATCCCGGAGCAACTAGGTGATTGCGGCTACCGTAAGATGGGCAGATATCAACTGGCTATCGCTCGAACCCATGTGCGCTTTGGGCCAAACCACTCGCACCCGTGAAAGCCGGCCTCGGCAAACAAGTCTTCAATTTCCGACTCCGACAACGGCGACGCGTGGAACGAGTGGCGCCAGGCTTGATTGGATATTTCATAACGGAGCGTCATCTCGGTGACGAGACCAACGCCGTCGAGATCGCCGCGGTAAGGCAGGCTGCGGTACAGCTCGACCGAGCAGCCGTCGCGCGTTCGTACGCCGGGGCCGGAGCCCGACTGATGAGCGAGCGCGTCCATTCCCGGGTTCGTCTTCGAAATCACTGAATGCGCTCTGCCATTGCCACCCGCGCCGCCTCCAGCCCAGCCCGCACCGATCCCTCCAGCGTCGACGGGAACGGGCTGTCGGCGATGTCGCCGGCCAGGTACAGCCCCGCCACGGGCAGCCGCGGCGGCGGGCGGCGCAGCCCGACCGCCGGCAGCAGCGTGGCGCGCCGCTCGATCACGATGTTCTGCGCGATCGAGGCTGGCAGGCCGAATTCGGTGGATAGTTGACGGTCGGCGGCGGCGCACAGCACGCCGCGGTCGCTCTCGATCCGCAGCGTCGGAGCTCCAATCACGACGCTGAAGATCGCCTGGTGGGCCGGATCGATCCTGCCGCGGTCGAACACCCATTGTCCGGGACGTCCCTGCGCCGGCTCGTCGAGCAGCGCATAGATGGCTTCGGGCAGCCGGGTTCCTTCCGGGTAGCGCAAATAGACGGTCGCGATCGGCTCGTACTGCAGGCCGCGCAGCGCGTCGATGGCCGGTTGCAGCGCCTCGATCGATGCCGACTCCAGCAGGCGCGCTGCCGGCTCGGCAGGCACCGCCAGCACGACGCGATCGGCCGAAAGTTGTTGGTCGCGCAGCAGCACGTTCCAGCCCGAATCCGATCGGGCAAGCCCCATCACCGGCTGGCGCAGAACGACGGCGGCGCCGGCCTGGGCCAGGTAGCGCTGGGCCGCTTCGGGCATCGTGGCGGACAGATCGCGCCGTGTCAGCAGCAGTCGGCTGTCCGGCTCGGCCGCTCCGAGCGTCAGCCGCAGCAGATTCAGGAACAGCTTCGAGGAGGCCTGCGCCGGTTCCGCGTTCACCGCAGCGATGCACAGCGGCCGCCACAGCCGGCGCACCAGTGCTTCGGGCTGGGTCGCGAGCAAGGTCGCGACCGGGCAGTCGACCTCGATCTGCCACCCATTGCGCTGCTGGTGCGCGATCCAGGCGGCCAGCGCGAAGCGCTCGGGCCACGGCACGCGGCGCGCGCCGGCGAGTCCCACCGCCAGGTGCAGCGGGGCGGGCAGGGCAACTGCCCCGAGGCGCCATCCGTCCGGATATCGGACGGTGAACGGCTGCGACAGCAGCGCCTGATCCGGATCGACGCCGAGCCGTCGCATCAGCGCGATCGTTTCGGTGCAAGCGCCCAGCAACAGGTGCTGTCCGTTGTCGACCGTGAAGTCGCGATCGCCGATGCGCAGATCGACGCGCCGGGCGCGGCCGCCGATGGCCGGCGCGGCATCCACCAGCGTGACGGCAACGCCCTGCCGGGCCGCCTCGACCGCGCACGCCAGGCCCGACCAGCCGGCCCCGACCACCACCCAGCGCCCCGGGGCCCCTTGGTGCGCGCTCATCGCGCCGGCGCGCCGCCGCGCGGCGGCCCGAGCACCCAGGTGCGCCACGCGATCAGCATTTTTCGCAGGGGCGTGAGCGCGATGCGCTGGTGCAGCACGCGAAAGTCGCTGCGTTCCAGCTCTCCGAGCAGCGCCTCGTACAGCGCTCCGAGGATGATGCCGGGCGCCTGCGCGCGCCGCTGTGGCGCCGGCAGCTGCTCGGCGGCCGACCGCAGGGCGGCGCGTGCTCGGGCCGCCTGCCGCGCGAGCAGCGGCGCGAATCCCTTCACATAGCGGGCGCAGTACAGGTCGTCCGGTGTCACGTCGAATTCGTGCAGTTCCTGCGCCGGCAGGAGGATGCGCCCCTTGCGCGCGTGGCGGCCGGAATCGCGCATCATCCGGATCATCTGCACCGCCAAGTCCAGTTCGCGCGCGTGGGCCCGTGTGGCCGGCTCGGAGGATCCGAACACGCCGGCCGCCATTTCGGCGAAAGGGCCGGTCAGAAGATAGCAGTGTTGCGCCAACGCGTCGAAATCGGCGAACGGGACCGGCTCGAGCAATTGAACGCGGGCTTGCAACAAGCGCTCTAACGGCTCAGGCGACAGCCCGTACACGGTCACGTGGGGCGCCAGCGCACGCGTGGCCGGATGCTGGGGCGCGCCCTCGAACAGGCGCCCGATTTCCTGCGCCCACCAGCCCAGCGTGGCCCGCGCCAGCGCCGGGTCGGACGCCTGCTCGGCCGCCTCATCCAGCTCGCGCCGCAGCGCGTACAGCGCGGTGGCCGCGCGCCGGCGCTCGGTGGGCAGGAACAGCAGGCTGTAGTGGGCGCTGGAGCCGATCGAGGCGAGCTTTTGCCGACAGTATTGGTCCGGGCTCATTGCGTTCGATTAGAATCGGGATGCCGGGCGAGGGTGATGGATGCCGGAGCGAAGGTGGCGAAATTGGTAGACGCACCAGGTTTAGGTCCTGGCGCCTTCACCGGCGTGGGGGTTCGAGTCCCCCCCTTCGCACCACGGACGGCGCGAATCAGCGCTCCGCGCGCGGCATGACCAACGACCCGATCGCGCTTTGCAGATGCACACCGATATTCAGGACCTTGGCGGACTGCAGCGGCGGGTCGATCTGACCGTCGCGGCGAGCGACATAGCAGCGGAAGTATCGCAGCGGCTGGCGCGGCTTGCCCGCCAGACCAGTATGCCTGGATTTCGCCGCGGCAAGGTGCCGATCAAGCTGGTGGCGGCGTCGTACGGTTCCCAAGTGCAGGCCGAGGTGATGCGCGAAAAGCTCGGCAGCGCGCTGTCGTCGGCGCTGGATGCGAGCAAGCTGCGGGTGGCAGGCGCGCCGCGGCTGGAGCCGCTGCCGGTCGCGGACACCGGGCAGATCGGCTTTAGCGCGACCTTCGAGGTCTATCCGGAAATCGATCCGGGCGATATCTCGCAGGTCGAGCTTCATCGCTACACCTGCAACGTCTCGGAGTCCGACGTCGACCAGACCGTCGAGATCGTTCGGCGCCAGCGGGCGGGGCGGTCCAGCGTGGATCGCGAAGCGGTCGACGGCGACCGGGTCAGCGTCGATTTTCGCGGAACGATCGACGGGCAGGACTTCGAAGGTGGCGAGGCCAAGGACTTCTCGTTCAACCTGGGCGAAGGCCGCATGCTGCCGGCCTTCGAGCAGGCCGTGCGCGGCCTGCGCGCGGGGGTGCAGACGCAGTTCGAACTGGCTTTCCCGGCCGATTATCCAGCCCGCAGCGCGGCCGGCCGCACCGCGCAGTTTTCGGTGACGCTCAAGCGCGTCGAGCAGATCGAATTGCCGCCCGTTGACGCGGACTTCGCGCGCGCGCTCGGAATCGCGGACGGCGACCTGGCGCGGATGCGGGCCGACATCAGGGCCAACCTGGAGCGCGAGGTGGCCAGCCGCCTGCGCGTGCGCACGCGCGATTACGTGTTCGCCGCGCTGCTGCAGGCGGCGCGTTTCGAGGTACCCCAGTCGCTGGTCGACGAGGAACTGCAGCGCCTGTCCAAGAGCGCTCACCCCGGCTCGGGGGAGGGCGCGCACGCCCATGCGGAGGGCGCGCACGTCCATGCGGAATTGGAGCCGGCGGCGCGGCAGCGCGTGCGGCTCGGTCTGCTGGTCGGGGAACTGATGGCGCGCCACGGTCTTCAGCCGCGCCAGGATCAGATCCGCAAGGCCGTGGAGTCGATCGCCCAGAATTACGAGAACCCGTCGGAAGTCATTCAGTGGTACCTTGGCAGTCGTGAACGACTGGCCGAAATCGAGGCGGGTTTGACCGAGGACAATGTGGTTTCCTGGGCGTTGGCACGGGCCCGGGTCAAGGAAGTGGCTGTGCCGTTCGACGAACTGATGGGAGGTCGCAAGTGAATCAGCGCGTGGCTGCGGCGATCAGCGGGACGGCCGGCACTGGGCCGCTGGAGCCGAGAGGACTGGGCATGGTGCCGATCGTGATCGAGCAGAGCGGCCGGGGCGAGCGCGCCTACGACATCTACTCGCGACTGTTGAGGGACCGCGTCGTCTTCATCGTCGGGCCGATCAACGAACTGACCGCCAATCTGGTCGTTGCCCAATTGCTGTTCCTGGAGTCGGAAAATCCGGACAAGGAAATCGCCCTGTACATCAACTCGCCGGGCGGTTCGGTGTACGCCGGCATGGCCATTTACGACACGATGCAGTTCATCAAGCCCGACGTTTCGACGATCTGCGTCGGCATGGCAGCCAGCATGGGGGCGTTCCTGCTGGCGGGCGGCAGCAAGGGCAAGCGCTACGCGCTGCCGAACTCGCGCATCCTGATCCACCAGCCGTCGGGCGGCTCGCAAGGCCAGGCCTCCGACATCGAGATCCAGGCGCGCGAGATCCTGTACCTGCGGGAGCGCATGAACAAGATCCTGTCGGACCGCACCGGGCAGCCGGTCGAGCGCATCGCGCGCGACACCGACCGCGACAACTTCATGTCGGCCAACGATGCAGTAAGCTACGGCCTGATCGACAAGATCTTCGTCAAGCGCGGCGGCGAGGGCGTGTGACCCGCGGCCGGTCGCGCAGGCTCTGAGCGCCTTTCTTCGACGGAGGGAGCGGACGCACGATGACGGACCGGAAGGGATCGAGCGAAAAGCTTCTGTACTGTTCCTTTTGCGGAAAGAGCCAGCACGAGGTCAAGAAGCTGATCGCCGGCCCGTCGGTTTTCATCTGCGACGAGTGCATCGACCTGTGCAACGACATCATCCGGGACGAGGCCTCCGGAGAGCCGGCCGGTAACGGGCCCCGCTCGGACCTTCCCGCACCGAAGGAGATCTGCTCGATCCTGGACCAGTACGTGATCGGGCAGGAGAAGGCCAAGCGCATCCTTTCGGTGGCGGTCTACAACCACTACAAGCGCCTGAAGCACCTGGCGACCAAGGACGACGTCGAGCTGGGCAAGAGCAACATCCTGCTGATCGGTCCGACCGGATCGGGCAAGACGCTGCTGGCGCAGACGCTGGCGCGGCTGCTGAACGTGCCCTTCGTGATCGCCGACGCCACCACGCTCACCGAAGCCGGCTACGTTGGCGAAGACGTCGAAAACATCATCCAGAAGCTGCTGCAGAACTGCAGCTACGAGGTCGAGAAGGCCCAGCGCGGAATCGTCTACATCGACGAGATCGACAAGATTTCGCGCAAGAGCGACAACCCCTCGATCACGCGCGACGTGTCCGGCGAGGGCGTGCAGCAAGCGCTGTTGAAGCTGATCGAGGGCACGATCGCGAGCGTGCCGCCGCAGGGCGGGCGCAAGCACCCCAACCAGGACTTCGTGCAGATCGACACGACCAACATCCTGTTCGTGTGCGGCGGGGCCTTCGATGGCCTCGAGAAGATCATCCGCAACCGCTCGCAGCGCAGCGGCATCGGCTTCGCCGCGGAAATCGCCATCTCCGGAGATCATTCGGTGGGCGACCTGCTGCAGGACGTGCAGCCCGAGGACCTGATCAAATTCGGCCTGATCCCGGAGTTGGTCGGCCGGCTGCCGGTGGTGGCCACGCTGGACGAGCTCAGCGAAGAGGCGCTGGTGAAGATCCTGGTGGAACCGAAGAACGCGCTGATCAAGCAGTTCCGGCGCCTGCTGTCGATGGAGGGGGTCGAGTTGGAGGTGCGCCCCGAAGCGCTGGACGCGATCGCGCGGCGAGCGCTGAAACGCCGCACCGGCGCGCGCGGCCTGCGCTCGATCGTGGAGAGCGTGCTGCTCGACGTGATGTACGACCTGCCCAGCATGAATAATGTAATTAAAGTGGTCATCGACGAGAATTCGATCGGCGAAGGCCGCCCGATCCTGATCTACTCCGACCAGCCCAAAGTCGCCGGCGCGCCTCGCTGATGCGCGGATAAGAGCCCGCTGCACGCGCGGGGGACAGGTCTTACCGGCTGCAACTTGTGCGCTACGGTTTCAACCGCCCGCGGGGCGGCGTTAGTAGGGTTGCCCCCACAGATTGCGCATAAGTGAACCGGCTGCTCGGGCCATTGCGGGCCCGACGACGTGTTAGAGTCGAATTGCCCTGGGTGGCTGGCCGGGTTTGGCTTGAAACGGCCCGGATTGTCCCCATTTCCACGGCATTGAGCCGTCAGGATCGCCCACATGTCCACCACCCTGCTGCCTTTGGAACCCACGGTGCTGCCGCTTTTGCCGTTGCGCGATGTGGTCGTGTTTCCCCACATGGTGATTCCGTTGTTCGTCGGCAGGCCCAAGTCGATCAAGGCGCTCGAGGCGGCGATGGAGGCCGGCAAGAGCATCATGCTGGTGGCGCAGAAGAACGCCGCCAAGGATGAGCCGTCGGCCGACGACATCTATGCGATCGGGTGCGTGGCCAACATCCTGCAGATGCTGAAGCTGCCCGACGGCACCGTGAAGGTGCTGGTCGAGGGGGCGCAGCGTGCGACCATTCATCGGATCGAGGACCTTGGCACGCACTTCGCCTGTGACCTGACGCCGATGGCGCCGGAAGCCGGCGGCAATGCCGAACTGGAGGCGCTGCGCCGCGCGATCGTGGCGCAGTTCGACCAGTACGTGAAGCTGAACAAGAAGATTCCGGCCGAGATCCTGACCTCGATTGCGGGAATCGACGAAGTCGGGCGCCTGGCCGACACGATCGCCGCGCACCTGCCCCTGAAACTGGAGCAGAAGCAGCGCATCCTGGAAATGTCGGGACTGAACGAGCGGCTTGAGCACCTGCTGGGGCAGCTGGAAACCGAAATCGACATCCTGCAGGTCGAAAAGCGCATCCGCGGCCGCGTGAAGCGTCAGATGGAGAAGAGCCAGCGCGAGTACTACCTGAACGAACAGGTCAAGGCGATCCAGAAGGAGCTCGGCGAGGGCGAAGAGGGCGCCGACCTGGACGAGCTCGACAAGAAGATCAAGGCGGCCCGCATGCCCAAGCAGGCGCGCCAGAAGGCCGAATCGGAACTGAAGAAGCTCAAGCTGATGTCGCCGATGTCGGCCGAGGCGACCGTGGTTCGCAATTACATCGACACCCTGGTCAATCTTCCGTGGAAGAAGAAGAGCAAGATCAACAACGATCTGGGCAACGCGCAGCGCGTGCTGGACGAGGATCACTACGGGCTGGAAAAGGTCAAGGAACGCATCGTCGAGTACCTGGCGGTGCAGCAACGCGTCGACCGGCTCAAGGCCCCGATCCTGTGCCTGGTGGGCGCGCCGGGCGTGGGCAAGACCTCACTGGGACAGTCGATTTCGCGCGCGACCAATCGGAAGTTCGTGCGGATGGCCCTGGGCGGCGTGCGTGACGAGGCCGAGATCCGGGGCCACCGGCGCACGTACATCGGGTCGATGCCGGGCAAGATCCTGCAGAACCTGAGCAAGATCGGCGTTCGCAACCCGTTGTTCCTGCTCGACGAAGTCGACAAGATGGGGATGGACTTCCGGGGCGATCCGTCCTCGGCGCTGCTCGAAGTGCTCGATCCGGAGCAGAACCACACGTTCGTCGATCACTACGTCGAGGTCGACTACGACCTGTCGGACGTGATGTTCGTCGCCACCGCCAACACCATGAACATCCCGCCGCCGCTGCTGGACCGGATGGAGGTGATTCGCCTGTCCGGCTACACGGAAGACGAGAAGGTCAATATCGCGATGCGGTATCTGCTGCCCAAGCAGATGAAGAACAACGGCGTGTTCAAGCAGGAGCTGGAGGTCACTGCCTCGGCGATCCGGGACATCATCCGCTACTACTCGCGCGAGGCCGGGGTGCGCTCGCTCGAGCGCGAGATCTCCAAGATCTGCCGCAAGGTTGTCAAGAATGCGCTGATCAAGGAAAGCGGCGGCAAAGTGCGTGTGCTGCCGGGCAACCTGAACAAGTTCCTGGGGGTGCGCCGCTACAACTTCGGCGTGGCCGAAAAAGAGGCGCAGATCGGCCAGGTCACGGGACTCGCCTGGACCGAGGTCGGCGGCGAACTTCTGACGATCGAGAGTGCCACCATGCCGGGCAAGGGCAACATCATCCGCACCGGATCGCTGGGCGACGTGATGAAGGAATCGGTCGAGGCCGCGCGCACGGTGGTGCGCGCACGGGCCCGGCGCCTGGGGATCAAGGACGAGATCTTCGAAAAGAGCGACCTGCACGTCCACCTGCCGGAAGGGGCCACGCCCAAAGACGGCCCGAGCGCCGGCACCGCGATCACGACCTCGATGGTCTCGACGCTTAGCGGCATTCCGGTGCGTCCCAACGTGGCGATGACCGGCGAGATCACGCTGCGGGGCGAGGTGCTGGCGATCGGCGGCCTGAAGGAAAAGCTGCTGGCGGCGTTGCGCGGCGGCATCAAGACGGTTCTGATTCCCGAGGAGAACGTCAAGGACCTGGCCGAGATCCCCGATAACGTGAAGAACCGCATCGAAATCGTCCCGGTGAAGTGGATCGACCAGGTGCTGGAAGTGGCACTGACGCGCCAGCCGATCCCGCTTTCAGACGAAGAGGCGGTCACGACCGCCACCCCCAAGCCCGCGCCGGCCGAAGCGGTCAAGCCGGAAGCCGGGCCGGGCGAGTTCGTCAAGCATTGATATCGATGTCCTGCGCACTGCGCCGGCGCTGATGCGCCGCGCAGCGCGCGCTCGTCGCGATCCGGCGTGTTCAATGCCCGCTTGACACTGCGTAAGCGGCGCGGTTGAATAGCCGCGAAGTTCAAACGAAAAGGCCGTCGAGGCGGACAGGGAGGGGGTGGCAGTGAACAAGACCGAACTGATCGAGCATATCGCCCGGCAGGCCGATATCTCGAAAGCAGCGGCCGGGCGCGCGCTCGAAGCGATCGTCGGCGGCATTCGTACGTCCTTGAAAAAGGGCAACTCTGTCACGCTGGTTGGTTTCGGAACCTTCATGGTCGGAAAGCGCGCCGCGCGCCTGGGCCGCAATCCGCGCACCAATCAGCCGATCAAGATCAAAGCTGCGAGGGTTCCGAAGTTCCGGGCTGGAAAAGCGCTGAAGGATGCAGTAAACTGATGCGCTGCGGTGCCCTTGCATGCAGGCGCGCGGGGGTGCTTAGCTCAGCTGGTAGAGCGGCGCCCTTACAAGGCGTAGGTCGGGAGTTCGAACCTCTCAGCACCCACCACGTTCAACGGCGGTAAAAGGCTGTAGCTTTTCAACAGGCTGCCGGCGCGGAGTGGTAGTTCAGTTGGTTAGAATACCGGCCTGTCACGCCGGGGGTCGCGGGTTCGAGTCCCGTCCACTCCGCCAAACACAAACGATGCGAAGGCGAACCGCAGTTCGCCTTTTTTCTTCCTCGACCGATCCTCTTCGATAGCTTCCGCGCCCAGACCAATGTTCGACTCGATCAGATCCCGGCACCGCATCTTCGCCATCGCCATCACGCTGCTGTTCGGGGTTCCGTTCATCTTCACGGGCGTGTACAGCTACAACCAGTTCTTCTCCAGCGACACCTCGGTCGCCAGGGTCGGTTCCGAGCGCATCAGCCAGCAGGACGTGGAACTGGCGTTCCGGGAGCGGCTGGAGCGGATGGCCCGCATGCTCGGGGCCAACTTCGACGCGCGGCTGTTCGACACGCCCCAGGCGCGGGCGGCCACGCTCGATTCGCTGCTGTCGGAGCGCGCCCTGAAGGTCGAGGCGCATCGCGCGCACGTGCAGGTCAGCAACCGCAAGCTGCAGCAGGTGATCGAAGCCACGCCCGCCTTCCAGCAGGGCGGCCGTTTCGACTACAACACGTACAAGGCGCTGCTGGCGGCGAACGGAAAAACCGAGCTCTCGTTCGAAGCCGAAATGCGCCAAGACCTGGTCGAGCGCGCAATGGCCGAGGCGGTGTCCGATTCGGCCGTGCTGCCGAAATCGGTATCCGATCGGCTGTGGCAGCTTCAGCACGAAAAGCGCGAGGTGCGCCAGCAGGCATTCAAGCCCGAGGACTACCTGGCCAGGACCGAGATCGCCGAGGCCGCGATCAAAGCCGATTACGACAGGAACAAGGCGCGCTACATGACGCCCGAGACGGTGCGCGCCGAATATGTCGTCTTGCGCGCCTCGGACCTGGCGGCCCAGATGACGGTCTCGCAGCAGGATGTGCGCGCCTTCTACGACAACAACTTGAAGCGGTGGGGCGCGGTCGAGCGCCGGCGCGCCAGTCACATCCTGATCACGGCCGGACCGGGCGGTTCGGCGCCGGACAAGGCCCAGGCGAAGAAGCTGGCCGAAACGGTGCTCGCCAAGGAGCGTTCGAACCCGGCTGGTTTCGCGGGCCTCGCCAAGGAATACTCGAAAGATCCCGGATCGGCGCAGAAGGGCGGCGACCTGGGATGGTTCGGGCGCGGCATGATGGTCAAGCCCTTCGAGGATGCGGTCTTCACGATGAAGGAGGGCGAGACCAGCGCTCTGGTGGAGTCGGACTTCGGCTTTCACATCATCCGGGTCACCGGGATCGAGCCGGCCCGCACCAAGCCCTTTGAGGACGTGAAGGACCAGATCGAGTCGGAGCTGCGGCAGCAGGCGGCCGAGAAGCGGTTTTCCGAGGTCGCCGAACAGTTCAGCAATTTCGTCTACGAGCAGGCCGATGGACTGAAGGCTGCCGCCGAGAAGTTCAAGCTGGAGTTGCACCAGGTCGACGGGTTGACGCGCAAAGGCGCGCCGCAGCAGCAGGCCGACGCCTCGGGCGTGTTCACCCCCGCGCTGATCGAGGCCGTTTTTGCTCCCGACTCGCTGCAGAAGAAGCGCAACACCAAGGCGATCGAGATCGGCGCCAATACGCTCGCGTCGGCGCGCGTGCTGGACCACCACGCGGCAGCGGCGATTCCGCTGGAGGTGGTGCAGGGGCAGATCAAGAGCGCGCTGCAACGAACCGCGGCCGCCGAGATGGCGCGCAAGGCCGGGCAGGCCCGGCTGGCTGAGCTGCTCAAGGCGCCCGGCGACGAGGGGTTCGACCCGCCACGCTGGGTCGGTCGCGACGATCCCCAGCAAATGCCCGCGGTAGCCCTCAACTCGATCATGCAGGCGGCGCCGGCTCACCTGCCCGCCTATGTGGGCGTCGAGGCGCCCGACGGGGGCTACCTGGTGATGCACGTGCTGTCGACCCGGGCGGCCGAGGCGCCCGCGCCCGATGCGATCGCGGGTGCCTCGCAACAGTGGTTGCGGCAGCTGTCCGCGGCCGACGAGCAAAGCTTCGTGCAGGGTGTGCGACAGCGCCTGGGCGCCAAGGTGGTCCGCAGCGAACCGGTGGCGCCCCCGAAGGAAGAACAGCAGTAACTCAAACGGCGCTGTGCGCCAGTTCGCGCGCTGCCCGCTCGAAATCGGCGCGGTCGGCGCTGTCGAGAACGACGCGCTGAGCCTGGCCGGCCTGCCGATAGTTGCTCTGGATCGAACGCAGGTACACGGGGTCGTAGTGCTCCTGCAGCAGACAGGCCACCAGGGCATCCCACTGACCGTCGGCGACCAGCGCCTTCCAGCGCTGTACGGTGGCTTGCCCATGCACAGGCGTCAGGCCGTCGAGATGGCGGCACAATTGCTGCGGACTGCCCTCGTAGTGGCGGTACTCGTCGCGCAGCAGGCGGATGCGCTGCGGCACCGGCAGATCCAGGTGGACGCAGTCGGACCGTCGCATCGCATCGAGCAGCGCAGTGGGCAGCTGGCAGGCTCCGATGCGGCGACTTTCCGACTCGACGAACACGGCGCGCGCCGCATCGAGGCGCCTGAGCGCCCACCACAGGCGCGTCTCGAACTGCTTCTGACTCGGCTGGCAGCAGTCGGGCAGACCGCCGAGCACGGAACCGCGATGGTCAGCCAGCGATTCGAGGTCGAGCACCTGCGCTCCCGCCCGGTCCAGGTGGCCCAGCAGGCGGCTCTTGCCGCTTCCGGTGGCGCCGCACAGCACGCGGTAGCTGAACCGCGGCGGCAGCGTCTCGAGCGCCTCGACCACGATGCGACGGAACGCGCGATAGCCGCCCTGCAGTTGCTGGACCTGCCAGCCGACGCGCGCCATCACGTGCGCGAACGACGCGCTGCGCTCGCCGCCCCGCCAGCAGTACACCAGCGGCGACCAGGTGCGCGGCCGGTCGGGAAAGCAGCCGCGCAGGTGGCGGGCGATGTTGGCGGCTGCCAGCGCGGCGCCCGCGCGGCGCGCATCGAACGGCGAGACATGCTGGTAGATCGTTCCGATCTCGGAGCGCTCGGCGTCGCTCAGCACCGGACAATTGACGGCGCCCGGAAGGTGATCGATCGCGAACTCCGACTCGCTGCGCACGTCGACGATCGTATCGAACCGCGCCAGCTGCGCCAGCGCCGCATCACAGGCGATCGTCTTCAGGTGCACGCTTTACGCGGCCGGCCGTCGCAGCATCGGCAGCAACCGGGTCAAGACGTTGTCCAGCATCCGTTCCTGGGCCTGCTGGTTGGGGTGAATCCGGTCGGCCTGGAACAGTTCCAGGCGGTCGGCGAATCCGTCCATCAGGAACGGGACGAGCTCGACCCGGTTGCGAGCGGCCAGCGAAGCGAATGTCTGGAAGAAGCGCTCCGAGTAATCGCGCCCGTAATTGGGCGGAATGCGCACTCCGACCAGCAGCACCCGCGCGTGCGCCGCGCGACAGGCCTCGATCATCGCCTGCAGATTGTCCCGCATCTGCTCCAGGTCCAGTCCGCGCAGACCGTCGTTGCCGCCCAGCTCGATCACGACGATGTCGGG
>Ga0210408_10000191_pt1 | contig 90385 bp, 96 predicted proteins | sample IncBWH4MmetaG_FD_155471 | JGI IMG/M metagenome (GOLD analysis project Ga0210408, IMG submission 155471) | Forest soil microbial communities from Barre Woods Harvard Forest LTER site, Petersham, Massachusetts, United States - Inc-BW-H-4-M | ecosystem: Environmental > Terrestrial > Soil >...
CGGCATCGCCGGCACCGTGTTCGTGCTCTATGCCACCATCCTCGCCAACGCCATCCCCGATGCCGCGGGCCATATCGTGGTCTGCTCGGTGCTCGGCGCGCCGGCGGCGATCCTGATCAGTTTTATCATGGTGCCCGACCCGAAGGGGCCGAAGACCGGCGGCGCGCTCGACGACGTCGAGCAGGTCGCCTCGAGCACCATGGACGCCATCGTCAAAGGCACCGGCGCCGGGCTCGAGCTTCTGCTCAACATCGTCGCCATGCTGATCGTGTTCATCGCGCTGGTTTATCTCGCCAACGCGATCCTCGGGCTGTTGCCGGATATTTTCGGCGCGCCGGTCACCTTGCAGCGCCTGCTCGGCTGGGTGATGGCGCCGGTGTGCTGGCTGATGGGCATTCCGTGGGCGCAGGCCGTCACCGCCGGAGGCCTGATGGGGATCAAGACGATCCTCAACGAGCTCGTCGCCTATCTGCAGCTCGCGGCGCTACCGGCCGACGCGCTGGATCCCCGCTCGCGGCTGATCATGCTCTACGCCATGTGCGGCTTTGCCAATTTCGGCTCGCTCGGCATCATGATCGCGGGGCTCTCCACCATGTGCCCGGAAAAGCGCGACGAGGTGGTGTCGCTAGGCTTGAAGTCGATCGTTTCGGGGACGCTGACGACGTGTCTGCTGGGGGCGATCGTGGGGATGCTGAGTTAGGACGACGGAGGACGGAAAACGGACGACGGAAGACAGACGACAGAGGGACGGATTAAGGCTCAGGCCTCAACGCTGCGATCTGTCGTCCGTCATCTGTCGTCCGTCATCTGTCGTCCGTCATCTGATACCGATCTGTCGTCCGTCGTCCGCTAATGCAGCCTGAATTCCCCATCCACCGCCCTGATCTCCGCGGGCTTGATCAGCCGCGCATGCGCGACCGTCACCGAATGCAGCGGGCCTTCGAGCTTTTCCAGCCAGAAATTGAGGAATTTGTTCAGCGCCGGAAAGTTCGGGCACAGGTCGTAGTCCTGCCAGACATAGGTCTGCAGCAACCAGGGATGGTCGGGCCGCCGGTAGAGGATGTTGGCGGTGGTCAGGCCGTAGCCCTGGAGCTGCCGGCGGAAATCGTCCGAAACGCTTGGCGAGGAAACTCTTGGCGAAACTGAAGCCTCTTTCGACACCATGGTGCCCTCCAATCCCTGCGCGGGAATGTTTCGAGACTCGCTCCTCCATTACAAGCCTCAAAATTAAATAAGTTGTTTATTATCAAGGGACTAGCAGCATCCTCGCGTTCGTGCTAACAGTCCGGCTCTGCTATTCCTGACGCCACGCCAACGGAACTTGCGGCCAAGAAGTTTCCGCGCCCGGCGGCTCTATATTTTTGTAATCGCTAGGGAACCGCCCGCCGTTAACCTTTTGCAAAGAGTTGTTGGCAATCCCTCCCGACGAGTGCTAAAAAATTTTCAGGGACCTCTTGTGGGCAAAATTTCGCGCCCCATGTCGTTGCCAGGGGCATGAAAAGTGCTCGCCATCAGGCGGTCATTCGCGGCTTTCCGCGGGCGATCGCTCCAACCACAAACCTCGTCGTTTCAATAACTTAGGAGGACACCATGAAGTTTCGTCCGCTTCACGACCGCGTCGTCGTCAAGCGCCTCGATGCCGAGGAGAAGAGCGCCGGCGGCATCATCATCCCGGACACCGCCAAGGAAAAACCCTCCCAGGGCGAAATCACCGCCGTCGGCCCGGGTGGCCGCGACGAATCCGGCAAGCTCATCCCCATCGATCTGAAGGTCGGCGACCGCGTGCTGTTCGGCAAATGGTCGGGCACCGAGGTCAAGATCGACGGCGTCGAGCTCCTGATCATGAAGGAGTCCGACATCATGGGCGTGCTCGACGAGACGGTGGCCAAGAAGAAGGCCGCGTAAGCAAAAACCCGTCGTCCTGAGGTGGCCGCGCAGCGGCCCTCGAAGGACGGCATTCCGAAACAGCACCCTTCGAGGCGAGCTTCGCTCGCACCTCAGGGTGACGACGAGACCAGGAGTGAACTCACAATGGCTGCCAAGGAAGTCAGATTCTCCGTCGATGCGCGCGACAAGATGTTGCGCGGCGTCGACATTCTCAACAATGCGGTGAAAGTGACGCTCGGCCCCAAGGGCCGCAACGTCGTGCTGGACAAATCGTTTGGCGCGCCCCGCATCACCAAGGACGGCGTCACCGTCGCCAAGGAAATCGAGCTCGAAGACAAGTTCGAGAACATGGGCGCGCAGATGGTGCGCGAGGTGGCGTCCAAGACTTCGGACATTGCCGGCGATGGCACCACGACTGCGACCGTGCTTGCGGCCGCCATCGTCAAGGAAGGCGCCAAGGCGGTTGCCGCCGGCATGAACCCGATGGACCTCAAGCGCGGCATCGATCTCGCGGTCGAGCACGTGGTCGAGGAGCTCAAGAAGAACTCCAAGAAGGTCACTTCGAACGCCGAAATCGCCCAGGTCGGCACCATCTCCGCCAACGGCGACAAGGAGATCGGCGACTATCTTGCCAAGGCGATGGAAAAGGTCGGCAATGAAGGCGTGATCACGGTGGAAGAGGCGAAAAGCCTCGAGACCGAGCTCGACGTGGTCGAGGGCATGCAGTTCGACCGCGGCTATATCTCGCCCTACTTCGTCACCAACGCCGACAAGATGCGGGTCGAGATGGAGGAGCCCTACATCCTCATCTACGAGAAGAAGCTGTCGGCGCTCAACGAGCTCTTGCCGCTGCTCGAGGCCGTGGTGCAGACCGGCAAGCCGCTGCTCATCGTCGCTGAAGACGTCGAGGGCGAGGCGCTGGCGACGCTGGTGGTCAACAAGCTGCGCGGCGGACTGAAAGTCGCAGCCGTGAAGGCGCCCGGCTTCGGCGATCGCCGCAAGGCCATGCTGCAGGACATCGCCGTCCTGACCGGCGGCCAGGCGATCAGCGAGGATCTCGGCATCAAGCTCGAGAACGTCACGCTGGCGATGCTCGGCAAGGCCAAGAAAGTGATGATCGACAAGGAGAACACCACGATCGTCAACGGCGGCGGCAAGAAGAAGGACATCGAGGACCGCATCACGCAGATCAAGGCGCAGATCGAGGAGACCACCTCCGACTACGACCGCGAGAAGCTGCAAGAACGTCTTGCCAAGCTCGCCGGCGGGGTCGCGGTGATCCGCGTCGGCGGCGCCACCGAGGTCGAGGTCAAGGAGCGCAAGGATCGCGTCGACGACGCGATGCATGCGACCAGAGCCGCGGTCGAGGAAGGCGTGCTGCCCGGCGGCGGCGTGGCGCTGTTGCGCGCCACCGAGGCGTTGAAGCGGGTGCGCACGTCGAACGACGACCAGAAGACCGGCGTCGAGATCGTGCGCAAGGCGCTGCAGGCTCCGGCCCGGCAGATCGCCACCAATGCCGGTGAGGACGGTTCCGTCATCGTCGGCAAAATCCTCGAGAACGCCAACTACGGCTACGGCTTCGACGCCCAGGCCGGCGAATATGTCGACATGGTCAAGAAGGGCATCATCGACCCGACCAAGGTCGTGCGCCAGGCGCTGCAAGGCGCGTCCTCGGTCGCGGGCTTGCTCATCACCACCGAGGCGATGGTCGCCGAAGTGCCGAAGAAGCAGAACGCGATGCCCCCGATGCCGGGTGGCGGCGGCGGCATGGATTTCTAATCCACACGTCAGGCGACGTGGAATGTGGAAGGCCCGGGAGCGATCCCGGGCCTTTTTTCTTTCCTGCGACGAGGGCGCGCCGGGAATATTCACGGCACAAAAACGGTATATAATAACGCTCATTGCCATGAGCGCCATGAGCGTTACGGTCTTGAAGGAGTAATGTCATGACTGATGTCGTCTCAATACTCGAGCAGGGCGAGTTGGATATCCTCACCTACGAGGTATCCGACGAAGCGCTGGAGGCCAGCGCCGCGGAGCGGTCCGCCATTTTCACACTGGCGGCCTGCACCGGCCTTTCGGCCTGTCCGGCTTGATCGGTTCGTCCAGCAAGCAGTCGGCAAACTTGGAAGCCCGGGAGCAATCCCGGGCTCTTTTCTTTAGCGGGGGCGGATGTCACGCGTTACTCCGGGCCAATCCCAGAATCTGTCGCGCGTCGTTCGGCGTGGCGACGTGGTCGCCCAATACCTCGATGATCTTTGCCGCCTTCTCCACCAGCGCCGCGTTGCTCGGCGCCATCTTGCCCTTCTCCAGATAGATGTTGTCCTCCAGCCCGACGCGCGGGTGGCCGCCGAGCAGCACGGTCTGCGCCACCATGGGGAATTGGTGCAGCGAAATGCCGAAGGCGAACCACGGCGCGTCCGGCGGCAGGAGGTTGCGCATATAGGTCATGGCCTCGGGCGTCGCCGGCTGGCCCCAGGAAATGCCGAGGCAGATCTGGAACATGCCCGGCGGCTTCACATGGCCGTTCTCGATGAAGCGCTTGGCGAGCAATAAATGGCCGGTCTCGAACACTTCGAGTTCCGGCGTTACGCCGGCAGCCGTGATCGCCGTCGCCATCGCTTGCAAATGCTTCGGCGTGTTGACGAAAACGCGGTCGCCCATGTTGAGGCTGCCCATGTCGAGGCTGCAAATGTCCGGCTTCAGCTCGACCACGTGGCGCACGCGATCCTCCGGCGATCGCAGCACGCTGTCGGGACCGGGTTTTGTCGGGTCGGCATCGTCGTGCGAAAACCGCGCGCCCGGGCCGGTGGTGAGGTTGATCAGCACGTCGGTGCCGCTCGCCCTGATCCGCTCGACCACCTCGCGGTAAAGCGCATTGTCCATGCTCGGCTTGGTGGTTTGCGGATCGCGCACATGGATGTGCACGATCGCCGCGCCGGCCTTGGCGGCGTCGATCGACGAGCGGGCGATCTGTTCCGGCGTCACCGGCACCGCCGGATTGCGCCCGGGCGTGTCGGCGGAGCCGGTGACCGCGCAGGAAATGATGACTTTGCGTTGCATGGGGAAGACAGACGACGGAGGACAGACAACGGACGACAGACGACAGACGACAGACGACAGACGACAGACGACAGACGACAGACGACAGACGACAGAATAAGGATAAAGCATTGAAGAGGCGGCGCAACCCCCTACAAATCCGTCCTCTGTCGTCTGTCGTCTGTCGTCCGTCATCCGTCCTCCGTCGTCCGAAACGGGAACGACCACGAACGGCAGGCGCGCGTTCATCCGGCGTCGCCTGATCGTCGTGGCCGTCAAGGCGATGGCGGCTTACACTCACAGACCATCGCCGGTAGATGAGCTTTTAGCAGCGTTCGGTGACACGCCTATGACTGCAAAATCGGGCCAAATCCGCATCGGCATCGGCGGCTGGACGTTCGAGCCGTGGCGTGGCGCGTTCTATCCCAAAGGCCTGCCGCACGCGAAAGAACTGAGCTACGCCGCCGAACGGCTGACCTCGATCGAGGTCAACGGCACGTTCTATCGCTCGCAGACGCCGGCGACATTCCGCAAATGGGCGAGCGAGGTGCCGCCAAATTTCGTGTTCGCGCTCAAGGGCCCGCGCTTTGCCGTCAACCGGCGCGTGCTCAAGGAGGGGGGCGACTCGATCAAGCGCTTCCTCGATTCCGGCATCACCGAGCTTGGCGGCCATCTCGGGCCGCTGCTGTGGCAATTCGCGCCGACCAAAAAATTCGACGCCGCCGATTTCGGCGGCTTCCTCGAACTGTTGCCGGACACGCTCGACGGCCGCAGCCTACGCCACGTCATCGAAGTCCGGCACGACAGCTTTCGCAACGCCGAATTTTTGGCGCTGCTGCGCCAATTCAACATGCCGGTGGTGTTCACCGACCACGCCAAATATCCCAATATCGCCGACGCCACCGGCGACTTCCTCTATGCCCGCCTGCAGCGCGGCAAGGACACCATCCCGACCGCCTATCCGCCGAAGGAGATCGCGGCCTGGGCCCGGCGTCTGCAGTCGTGGGCGCAAGGCGCGGCGCCGGACGATCTGCCTCATGTCGAGGTGGCGCAGACAGCGAAGACCGCGAAGGCCGCGCCGCGCGACGTCTACGCCTATGTCATCCACGAAGGCAAAGTCCGCGCACCCGCGGCGGCGATGACGCTGATCGAGCGGTTGGCAAAGAGCGGCTAACGGCCGTGCGGTGCGAGAGCCGCCCCTGATTTAATTTCAGATCAGGGTGCAATTCCCGGACGGCGCCCCTACTTACACATTTGCGCGCGGCTTTGTGGCTTGCAAACTGGAGCTTTTGATGGACGCCCCAGATCGCGATCCGATTGACGGCTTGGATCCACGGTATTTTCAGACCGGCGACGTGGTCGAGCGGCCGCCTGCCGAGCGGCCGCAGCACGACACCATCGAGGCGATCATCGATTGGCTGGCGGGCCCGGCGCAGCATAGTCCATTGCTGCTCGACGAGTTCGACGAATTCGCCTGGCGGATGCTGGCGGCGGGGTTTCCGCTGTTGCGCGCGACCTTTCAGCTGCGCACGCTGCACCCGCAATATCTCGGCGCCAACTTCGTCTGGTGGCGCACCACGGGCCGGACCGTGGTCACTCTCGTCACCCACGAAGTGCAGGATGTGTACGGCCACGAAGATAACCCGGTTCGCAGGGTGCTCGTGGGCGGCGAAACGGTGCGGCGCCGAATCGACGTCGCCGATGACAAGCTGGATTTCCCGATCCTGCATGATCTCAAGGCCGAGGGCGCGACCGATTATTTTGCCTTGCCGGTCAAGAGCTCGTTCGGCACCAACTACATGGTGACCTACGTCACCGACCGGCTCGGCGGCTTCACTGCCCAGGAAATCGCCGATCTGACGCGGGTGTCGCAGCGATTGTCGCTATTGGCCGATTTGCGCAACCAGCGCCGCATCGCCGGCAACATCCTCACCGCCTATCTCGGCCCTAAAACCGGACCGAAAGTTCTGGCCGGCCAGATCCGCCGCGGCACCGGCGAGGAAATCACCGCGGTGCTGTGGTCGTCGGATCTGCGCGGCTTCACCGAGCGTTCCGACCGCCTCGACGGAAAGCAAATGATCGCAATGCTTAACGCGCTATTCGACGTGCAAGCCGAGGCGATCGTGGGCCACGGCGGGGAAATCCTGAAATTCATTGGCGACGGCCTGCTGGCGATTTTTCCGATCGAGCATGCCGACAAGACCGCTACGGCCGCGCGCTGTGCGCTCGATGCCGCGGTCCAGGCGGTCGAGGCCGCACGCCGGCTTAGCCACGATCCATCCCTTGTCGGCGAGCCGCCGCTCGAGATCGTCGTCGCGCTTCACGTCGGCACCGCCATCTACGGCAATATCGGCGCCGCCGACCGGCTCGATTTCACCGTGATCGGCCCTGCCGTCAATCTCGTCAGCCGGATCGAGGCCGTGGCCAAGGCGCTCGACCAGCCGATCGTCGTCAGCGACGATTTCGCGCGCGCCTATGGCGAGCCGCTGCGTCCGCTCGGCCGTCATGAGCTGCGCGGGCTGGCAACACCCCACGATCTGTTTGCGCCGCTTGCGCCCGCTTCGCTCACATAGGGCGGACAGTCGCCCGCTTCGACCGACGCGCGGGCAAAATTGTCACTTTCCTCGTTCGCGCATCGGGTATGATCGCGGCGCCTGCGATGCAGCTCGGAGCATTTGGATGGTGAGTCCCGCCTTGATTCCCGCAACCGCCCTGGCGTTAGCCGCGCAATTGGCGGTCGCGATTGCCGACGAGGTGCCCCGCTACGATCTCAGGCCGCTGTGCCGCGGCATTGCCCAACAGGGCGGTATGAGTCTGTTGCCGAACCAGGGCCCGCGAAAGGATTATCAGGCCTGCATCAGGAGCGAGATGAAGGTGCGGGGCCAGCTCGTGAAACTGTGGCCGACCTTCAAGACGGCGAACAAGGTCAATTGCATCGGTGAAAACAATGCCGGCGGCCTGCCGAGCTATACCGGGCTGTTGTCGTGCCTGCAGATGGCCCAAGAGGCCAGCAAGATGTTCGGCCGGTAGACAATCTCAGCAAGCATTTGCCGATCGATGCGGCAGCATCCGCACCGCCGGCATGAGGGAGCGCGACATGGGACGCAAATTCCAGAACATCCTCGAGACGGTCGGCAATACGCCGGTGGTCCGGATCAACCGGCTGGCGCCGGCGGGCGTCAACCTGTTCGCCAAGATCGAGGCGTTCAACCCGCTGGGCTCGGTCAAGGATCGCCTGGCGCTCGGCGTCATCGAGGCGGCCGAGCAGGCGGGGCAGCTCAAGCCCGGACAGACCGTCATCGAGGCTACCTCCGGCAATACCGGCATCGGGCTGGCGATGGTATGCGCGCAAAAAGGTTATCCGCTGGTCGTGACCATGGCCGAGACCTTCAGCGTCGAACGGCGCCGGCTGATGCGTTTCCTCGGCGCCAAGGTGGTGCTGACGCCGGCGGCGCAGCGCGGCATGGGCATGGTGGTCAAGGCCGTCGAGCTTGCCAAGGAACGCGGCTGGTTCCTGACGCGCCAGTTCGAGAATGAAGCCAATGCCGACATGCATTCACGGACAACCGCGCGCGAAATCATCGAAGATTTCAAGGGCGAGCCGCTCGACTATTGGGTCACCGGCTACGGCACGGGCGGCACGCTCAAGGGCGTCTCGCGCGTGCTCGCGAAAGAGCGGCCCGACACCAAGATCGTCGTCTGCGAGCCGGAAGACGCCCAGCTGCTCGGCAGCGGCGCCGCGCAGTCGCGCAATCCGGACGGTTCGCCCGCGGCGGCGCATCCGGCATTCAAGCCGCACCCGATGCAGGGCTGGACGCCGGATTTCATTCCAAAACTGACCGCGGACGCGGTCGGCGCCGGCGTCATCCATCGCATCATTGCGATCGCCAACGCCGAGGGTTTGCGGTTCAGCCGCGAACTGGCGCAGAAGGAAGGCATCTTCGTCGGCATCACCGCCGGCGCCACTTTTGCCGGCGCGCTCAAGGTCTGCGCCGAGGCGCCCAAGGGCGCGACCGTGCTCTGCATGCTGCCGGATACCGGCGAGCGTTATCTGAGCACGCCGCTGTTCGCCGATATTTCCGCCGACATGACGGAAGAAGAGCTGGCGATTTCGCGCTCGACGCCGTCGGCGCAGTTTGGCGCTTGAACTGGTTAGGACGCGGACTCATTAACGCGCAGCCATAGGCGTATGGATGCAAGCCGGACGAATGCGAGGTAGTTGGCCGCGAGCTTGTGGTAGCGCGTCGCCACATGCCAATACACTGATTTTACTTTTACTTTTGCTTTTGGGGCACGGCTGACATTGCGGGACCTGCTACTGGCCTCATCCCGATCGAAAAGGACTCAACTCGAACGTTACCTGGGTCTAAAGGTCGCTTTCGCCGCGCAGGCCTGGCCGCTACGATGGACGTCCTGAACGTTGGAGGCGAGCATGAGGCGGCGCGAGGTCATCACGCTTCTCGGTGGGCTCGGCGCCGCGCTGCCGGCGTTGGTGGCGCGCGGCCAAGTACCGACAAAGCCCGCATTGATCGGCGTTCTCCTCTTGGGCTCGAAGACAGCTACAGAACCGAGACTCGGTGGATTTCCGCAGGGGATGCAAGAGCTCGGCTACGTGCAAGGCCGGAACTACATCATTGAAGGTCGGTATGCTGACGGTGACGTGGCGCGACTCCCCGCCCTTTTCCAGGAGTTGGTCCAACTCAAGCCCGACGTCATCCTGACGGGTACCACCGTCGGCATCCTCGAGATGAAGCGCGTAACGGTAACAATCCCGATTGTCGGCGCTTCTTTGACGGATCCAGTCAGCTTTGGCTTGGCAGCGAGTCTTGCGCAGCCAGGCGGCCAAGTGACCGGCATAATGATCACATCCGACAATCTGGCCGCGAAGCAGATGGAACTCGCGCTCGAAATACTGCCTGACGCGAAGAAGATCGGCATGCTGATGCATGCCGGTAATCAGTCGAATACGGTCCACTTGCGAAACTTAGAGGCCGCTATCGGCGCGCTTGCGCTTAAACTTGTGACGGGCGAGGCCCACGGGCCGAACGACCTCGATGCTGCGTTCCAAACGTTGGCTGGCGAGCACGTCGAACTGGTGGTGGTACCACCCGATGGACTGTTTGTCAGCGAGCGGCGAAGGATTGTGTCGCTGGCGGCAAGCGCGCGGCTGCCGGTACTCTATCCCTACCGCGAGTTTGTGGAGGCTGGTGGTTTGTTAAGCTATGGCGTCGATCTGCGTGACAGTTGGCGCCGAGCGGCTGCCTTCGTGGACAAGATTCTGAAGGGCGCCAAGCCGGCAGACCTGCCGATCGAGCAGCCGACGAACGAGCTGGTGGTCAATGTGAAAACCGCGAAGGCGCTTGGCCTTAACGTTCCGCCAACCGTGCTTGCGCGCGCCAATCAGGCGATCGAATAGTGCCACTGCCGATGTCGCCTGTTGGGCCCTTCGCGTCATTTCCCGGCGTAGAAATCGCAACAGTGACGCTGAAAAAATTGCGCCGACCGCGTTGACGGACTTTTCAACAGAAACTGCGTTGGCGGACTTTTTCAACAGAATCGGAGCGGCGGCGGCGAAAGCGAAGATCGACATCAATTTGCGGCAATTTCCCAAAGCCTATTGGAAATATCTGCTGGCGACGGCTTTGTTCGGCATCGGCAATTCCAGCAACGCCTTTCTGATCCTGCAGGTGAAGGATATCGGCGCCTCGTTGACGACAACGATCCTGATCTATGCGGGCTTCAACCTGGTGGCGACCTTGATCTCATATCCGGCGGGATTTCTGTCGGACAAATTGGGCCGGCGAAACATTTTGCTCCTGGCACTCGCCATCTTTCTGGTCACCTATCTGGGCTTCGCCTTGACCAACATCGTCACGCTAATCGGCGTGCTCTTCATCTGTTACGGGCTCTATCAGGGAATATTCCGCTCCGTCGGCAAAGCCTTGGCGAGCGACCACGTGCCGGAGCGGCTGCGCGCCAGCGGGGTCGGCTGGTACAACACCACGGTCGGCTTGTCCGGCTTGGTGGCAAGCCTCGTCGCCGGATGGTTTTGGGACCAAGTCGGACATGCCGCCGTGTTTCTGTTCGGCGCCGGTTTCGCCGTCGTGGGTGGGATTGCATTGCTGGCCTTGGTTCCGGCACGCCGCAACGCGGCGCGATGAGCGGGTTCCGCCGCGTTTGCGGCGGCGTTGGCCCATGGAACCGGCCTTTATGTGCGCTTTGAGCGCAGCCGATTTTTAGAAGCGCCCCTATTTCGCCCCATCCCCGGTGCAGGTCTCCGTCCGGGGCAAAAGGGTGAGAGACCGTTGACCGTCACAAACCTGTACATCAAGCGCAAGCATGGCGCGGCGCTTGAAGACGTCACCACGTTTGCCTTCGATAAAAACGGCATCGGCGGCGGCGTCGCCTGCGCGCGGTTTCGCCAGGTCTTGATCGCGTCGCGACCGATCCTGGCCGACTGCGGCCTCAAGCCCGGCGATTTGCGCGAAAACGTCCTGCTCGAGGACGACCAGCTGTACGACCTGCCCTCCGGCACCGTGATCAAAATCGGCCAGGCGCTCATCCGCCTGACCTTTCATTGCGAGCCTTGCAAGCAGATTCTGCAATTGATCGAATTCGACCGCATCGTGCACCGGCGCGGCGTGTTCGGCTGCTTTCTCAACGAGGGAATGATTTCGCTCGGCGACGAGCTGGTCGTGACCGAACAAAAATTCGAGCCGATCCCCTATGCGGTCAACGAGCGCATCCGCTGGTTCCTGAGCAAGGGCAACGTGCCGACCGCCGCCGGCCATCTCATCGAGGCGATCGGCTTGCCGACGTCCTATGCCAGGGCCATGCCGCGCATCCTGGGAAAGCTCCTGCCGGCGATGCGGTAAGGCAATCGGGATTTTTGTTTGCGCATGATCTTATCCGAAAACCGGTTTCCACTTTTCGGGATCATGCTTTAAACGGCGCTGTTCTGTGCGCGCAGCCGCCGCGCCAAGACGCGCATGACGTTGAGCGCGAAATGCGGCGTGCGGCTGACCAGGAACAGAAACTGCTTCTCGCCGACGGGGACGAGCGTGACGTCGGTCGCCGCCACCGCGGTGGCGCTGCGCGGCGCGGCGTCGATCAGCGCCATCTCGCCGAAAATGTCGTGGTCCGACACCGTGCCGAGGGGCCGGTTGCCGAGCCGGATATCGACCTTGCCGCTGTGGATGACGAAGAATTCCGAGGCCGCGTCGCCCTCCTTGAAAATGACCTCGCCGGCCTTGAACTCGCGCAACGGGGCGCCGGCGCCGGCCAGAATGCCAAAATCGACGGGCGTATCGGCCATGGCGCGCCTCCAGTGCTGCAAGCCTCGATTATTGCAGTTCCATGACGGCAGGCGATTACAGTTTTATGACAGCGGGGGCTTTCTTCCCGCACGGCGGGGCGCGCGCGCAGCTCCCGGCGCGATATTGCGCGCCGCGGTAAGCGCCCGGATAAATTCAGGCCGAAAATACTAACGGCCACGAAACGACTAGGTGCGCGTACATCCGGCGTCACCCGTCGAAACCGTGGCCGTCCCGTAGCGGAGCCTGTTAAGGCATCAACGCTACGCAAATACACATAGGCGCGGTTTGTGGTTTATGCAAGACTATCCGCCCGAAGCTTTGAAAATCCCCATGAGTGTTGCATTTTTCCGACACATCCGGGTCGCCGCGAAATCTTAACGAAAGGTGCAAATCTTATCCGAAGGTGACCCAACCAAGGGAGCGCACAATGGCCATGTATCCCAACGACGCCGCCGGCATGGAACGCGCGGTGGCCAACGCAATCCACCAGCACTGGAAGCTGTTTCTCGTCGAAGGCATCATCCTGGTCATCCTCGGCATGGCCGCGATCATCGTGCCGCCGATCGCGACGCTGGCCTTCGCCCTCATCATCGGCTGGCTGTTCCTGATCAGCGGTGCCGTCGGCCTGATCACCACGTTCTGGATGCGCCATGCGCCGGGCTTTTGGTGGTCGTTGTTCTCCGCCGCCATCGCCATCCTTGCCGGCGGCGTGCTGCTGGCCCAGCCGATCACCGGGGTGCTGTCGCTCACCTTCGTGCTGATCGCCTTCTTCGTCATCGAGGGCATCGTCACCATCATGTACGCCATCGAGCACCGCGCCCAGCTATCGGGCCGCTGGGTCTGGATGCTGGCGAGCGGCGTCGTCGATCTGATCCTCGCCGGCATCATCTTTGCCGGCCTGCCGGGCACCGCGGCCTGGGCGCTCGGGCTGTTGGTCGGCATCAACATGGTGTTCGGCGGCGTCGCCATGATCGGCATGGCGCTGGCGGCGAAGAACGCGGCTGCCTGATCTGCGTTTCCCGGATGCGGTGCAGCGCGTAGCGCAGCGTAGCGGTGCACCGCTGATCCGGGATCGTTACACACTCAGAGTTTGGGACGATCCCGGGTCTGCAGCGCACCACTTCGTGCTGCGCTGCGCCCGGGAAACGCAGCGGCGAATCTCACTCCGCCGGCTGCTGCACCACGCGGGTCTTTTCCACGCCGTTGGCGATCAGCGCGATCAACAGCACCGCGACCAAAAAACCGAGCGCGATGACGGCGGTGCTGTCGAGCACCAGGTCGAAACCGCCGCGGCCGTAGAGGAAGGCGATCATCGACACCGCCACGCCCGACACCATGAAGGTGAGGAAATAGCGCACCGCATAGACGCGGCCGCGCCAAGCGTCGGCGGTGTAGCGGGCGATGACCAGATCGTTGAGCGTGATCTGGCCGTAGATCGCCGCCATGGTGAAGGCGAGCGCGAGCAAGAGCGACGTGCCGGCCGCATAGGCCGCCCACACCACGCCGGCGAATTGCAGGACCGCGCTGATGGCAAAGAGGATATGCAGCGGAAAGCGCTCGACCAGCCGGCCGACCGTGATCTGGGCGACGGCGCCGCACAAGAACACCGCCGTGGTCAGGCCGCCGACCGCGACCAGCGAAACGCCGTTGCCGACGCGCTCGTCGACGATCTTCGGCAGCGAAATCGAAATGGTGTTGAAGACGAGGCCAGCGCTGAGCGCGACCACGATGAACAGGCCAACGATCATCGCCGCCGCAATGGCCGAGAGCGCGACATCCGGCGCGGTGCTGCGCGCCGCCGCGTGCCCCTTTTTCTCCTCGGGAACGAGCCAGAAATAGATCGCGCCCGTCGCAACGCAGATCAGGCCCGGCACCAGGAAGGCGCCGCGCCAGGTCAACGCCGCGGTCAGCGTCGCGGTGATGCCGGCGGCGAGCGAGACGCCGAGATTGCCGCAGACGCCGTTGAACGCCATGGTGCGGCCGCGCTGGGTGGCGTTTTCCAGAATCATCGCGGTGCCGACCGGATGATAGATCGCCGCGAACACCCCGAGCATGAACAGCGCAACGGCCAAGCCGACGAGCGACGGCGCCAGCGCGGCGCCGATCAGCGACAGGCCGCAGCCGACATAGAAGCCGACCATCATGTTGCGCCGGCTCCAGCGGTCGGCGAGCCAGCCCGCCGGCAGCGAGAACAGCCCGAAGGCGACGAAGGACGCGGTCGACAGCGCGATCAGCGACGCATAGGAGCGGCCGTAGACCACCGCGAGCTCGATCACCACCGTGGGATAGATGAGGATGACGAAGTGATCGAGCGCGTGCGCCCAATTCATGAAGCCGATCGCAAGCCGCCGCCGCGACGGATCGGAGGCACCCGTCAAACGTCTTGAGATCGAAACTTCGGCGGTCATCGAATATTCCCGGATCGGCGACGCGCAGATATAGCGTGCTGCGGGGCTTCGACATACCCCAATCTTGCAGGGCAGGTAGCCGGCCGCGGGCTAAGCATCCTCCTCCAACGGCTCGAAGTGCGGATGAAACCAGATCTGCGCGATCAGGGTCGGCACCACGGCGCTGCCGATCACCGCGGTCAACAGCACGGTATATTGGCTCTGGTCGATGATGTTGTTGGTCAGCCCGAACAGTGCCGAGATCGAGCCGAAGGTCAGCCCGGTCGACATCATCATGGTGGTGTACATGCCTTCGCGCGGCACGAACTTGAAGTAGCGCGTCAGCGGCAGGATGCCGACGAATTTGGTGAACATTTTCATCGCCAGGAACGCCGCGATCAGCCCGGCGCCGGCGACGAGCGCGTGCCATTCGATCAGCGAGCCGGCTTTGAGAAAGTAGAACGGCGTGAGGAAGGCAAAGCAGATCGCCCGCAGGCGCAGCTGCAGCTCGCGCTGGCCCATGAAGAACGGCGCCAGCGCCATGCCGATCAGATAGGCCGGCAGCACCGCCTCGCTCTTGCCCAAGTTGGCCAGGCCGCCGAGCGCGAACAGCACCAGGAACAGAAATTTGATCTCGGGCTCGCTGGCGCGGCCGCTGATGCGCTTGAACAGCCACGGCACGATCCACGGCAGCACCGCGACCACGACGACGGTGGCGACGACGAACACGACCAGATAGAGATTGTAATTGGCAAAGATCAGGCCGAGCGCCAGCACGGTGCCGATGTCGTTGATGAAGCAGGCGGCGAGGATGATCTTGCCGAGCTCGGTGCGGTTATAGCCGGTCTCGACCATCACCGCATAGACCACGGCGACCGAGGTGGTGGAGAGCGAGATGCCGGCGATCTGCGCCTGCGGCCACGGCCAGCCCAGCCCATAGCGGGCGAGCAGCAGGCAGCCGATATAGGGGGCAAAAAATCCCATCAGCCCGATGGTGACGCTGGAGCCGAAATTGCGCTTGACCACGTGCGGGTCGATGTCGGTGCCGGCGAGAAACGTCAGTACCACGGCGCCGACGCCGGCGATGTAATTGATCCACGGCGTGAGCGGCAGGCCGATGGTGTTGCCGGCAATGGCGCCGACCACGATCTCGAACAAGGCCGCCGAAATCGTGATCCACAGCGAGCCCAGGGCCGCGGCAAACGCCAGCGCGATCCACAGCGCCGACTGAAACCAGATATTGTCCATCTCACTTCCCTTTCCGTCGTGCCCCACCGGGCACAAAAAGACCCGCTCTGCGGCGGGTCACGAAAAGCCCCACCGCAGCGCATTGCGGCAGGGGTCATCAGCTCTGGCGAGCGGTTTTGGGGAACCCCATCCCCATCGGGTCGCGTAGCGATTCCTTTATACAGAATCCGGCGCGGGCTTCAACGCCACGCTACGCATGCGCTAATTGACCGTGACCGTGATTTCGACTTCGCCGTTCAGCCGGTCGTCCGGGTTGTCCACGTTGGTGCGCTGATATTTGAATTGATCGGTGCCCTTGAAGTTCGGCTTGGACCGATAATACACGACGGCGCTCGGCATGCTGTGCCCGGCACAGGATTGCGAGCCGCCGAGCCTGGCGACCTCCGGCACGACCTTGTTCTCTTGTGCCACCGTCGCCGTTCCGTTCGCGGGCGGCGTCGTGATCTTCACGACGACGTGCTGCGCCACGCAGTCTTTATTATAGGCGTTGTGTTGCGCGACCTGCGTCTTCACGCCCGACGGCGCGGTCGACGACAGCGATGCCGCCATGGCCGGCGCGAGCGCGGCGAGCACGAGAACGAAGCATAGGGCCGATGTTCGCATGTTTCCCCCCAATTAAACCGGCGTCATCCCGACGCACGCCTAATTGTTCCGTATCCCGCGCTTGCGCGCAATATGGCGCGCACCGCCTAATCGAGCGTCCGCCGGAACCGCGTCACCGCGATGGTCATCGCTACCGCCATCAAGCCGGCAAGCGCCAGCGTGTCGTATTGCAATTGGCCGAGCGTCGAGCCTTTGAGCATGATGGCGCGCGCGATGCGCATGAAATGGGTGAGCGGCAGGCATTCGCCGATATATTGCGCCCAGCGCGGCATGCCGAGGAACGGGAAGATGAAGCCGGACAGCAGCATGTTGGGCAGGAAGAACATCATCGACATCTGCACCGCCTGCAGCTGGTTCTGCGCCAGGGTCGAGAACGTGTAGCCGAACGACAGGTTGGTGGCGATGAACAGCGTCGTCAGCACCGCGAGCAGCACCAGATTGCCCATGATCGGCACGCCGAACATCAAGACGCCGGCGCCGACGATGAGGGCTGCCTGCAAAAAACCGACCAGCACATAGGGCGCGATCTTGCCGAGCATAATTTCGAGCGGCGTGATCGGCATGGCGAGCAGGCTCTCCATGGTGCCGCGCTCGGTCTCCCGCGTCACCGACAGCGCGGTGAAGATCAGCATGGTGAGCGTCAAAATGGTGCCGAGCAGGCCCGGCACCACGTTGAGCGCGGTGACCGCGGCCGGGTTGTAGCGCTGGTGAGTGCGGATCTCGAACAGCGGCTGGCCAATGTCGGGCAGGCCGTGATCGTTGGCGAGCGCGGTGTTGACCAGCTGCGACAGCGCCGCGACCGCGGTGCCGGTCGCTACCGGATCGGTGGCGTCGGCGGCGACCAAGAGCGCCGGCTTGTCGCCGCGGCGCAAGGCGCGCTCGAAATTGGCCGGGATTTCGATCGCGAACAGCACCTTGCCCGAGGCCAGCGCCTGATCGAGCTCGGCATCGTTGTGCAGCAACTGCGTCACCGTGAAGAACTTGGTGTTCTGCAGCGCCGCCAGGATGGAGCGGCCGACGTCGCTGGATTCCTGCAACAGCACCGCGGTCGGCAGGTTGCGCGGCGTGGTGTTGATGGCGTAGCCGAACAACACCAGCTGCAACAGCGGAATGGTGATCATGGTCGCGAACGTGATGCGGTCGCGGCGCAGCTGCAGGAATTCCTTCAGCAGCATGGCGCCGGAGCGGCGCCAAAAGCCCTCGGCGCCGATCGCTGCGGCCAATGAGGAAAGCGCGCTCATTGGAAATTATCCTTGGCGTGGCTCATCAGGTCGATGAACACGTCCTCCAGCGAGGGCGAATTGCGCTCCCACTGCAGTCCCGGCCGGTCGCGATAGGGCGCGATGGCTGCTTCCAGCGCCGCGGCATCGCGGCCGGAGACGTGCAGGCTCATGCCGAACGGCGCCACCATGTCGACGCCGGGGCGCCCCTTGAGCTCGGCGGCGAGCGCCGGGAGATGCTCGGCGTCGGTCGCATCGACGGTGAAGGTCGCCAGATGCGAATGGGCGATGACGTCGTGCACGGTGCCGCGGGTGAGCACTTCGCCGAAGGCGATATAGGCGATCTCGTGGCAGCGCTCGGCTTCGTCCATGTAATGGGTGGAGACGAGAACGGTGAGCCCCTCGGCGGCGAGCTGGTGAATCTCGCCCCAAAAATCGCGCCGCGCTTTTGGATCGACGCCGGCGGTCGGCTCGTCGAGCAGCAGCAGCTTCGGGTTCGGCAAGGTGCAGGCGCCGAGCGCGAGCCGCTGCTTCCAGCCGCCCGAGAGTTTTCCCGCCACCTGCTCCCCGCGGCCTTGCAGGCCGAGCCGCTCGATCATCGCTTTCGCGGCGGCGACCGGATGCGGCAGGCCATAGATGCGGGCGATGAATTCGAGATTTTCGCGGACCGAAAGGTCTTCGTAGAGGCTGAAGCGCTGCGTCATGTAGCCGACGCGGGTTTTGATCTTCGCCACTTCGGTGCGGATGTCGTAACCGAGACAGGTGCCGCTGCCCTGGTCGGGGGTGAGCAGCCCGCACAGCATGCGGATGGTCGTGGTCTTGCCCGAGCCGTTCGGCCCGAGAAAGCCGAAAATGGTGCCGCGTTTGACCTGCATCGACAGATCGCGCACCACGGTGCGGCCGCCGAACGATTTGGTCAGCCCGTGCACGTCGATGACGACCTCGGGCGTGGCGGCGTGCGTCGCTTCTGCCATGGCGGCAGTCATCGCGACGCCTCCGGCCGCGGTGTTTGCGCCGTCGGGGGCGTCGGGGGCGTCGGCGGCGCGGGCGCCGGCACCAGCGAAACGTCGACCGGCTGGCCGACCCGCAACGCGCCCGGGCGGTCCGGCAAGGCCTCGACCAGAAAGACCAGCTTCGACCGCTCATCGAGGCTATAGATCACCGGCGGCGTGAACTCCGACTGCTTGGCGATGAAGCTGATATGCGCCGTGAGATCGCCGGCGCAGCCGTCGCAGTGGATTTTGATGGCGTCGCCGTAATCGATGCTCGGCAGCGCCGGCTCCGGCACGAAGAAGCGCACCTTGATATTGCCGGGCGGCAACAAAGCCAGCACCGGGCGGCCCGCCGGCACCATTTCGCCGGGCCGGTAGTAGATTTCTTGCACGGTGCCGTCGACCGGGCTGAAAACCTTGCGCCGCGACAGCCGCGTCTGCGACGAGTTGAGCCGCGCCTGCGCGTCGCGCAGCACGGCGGTGGCGGAGTCGAGATCCTTCTGCGTGCCGGCGCCGGTCTTGGCGAGCTGCGAGGCGCGATCGAAAGTCTGCTGCGCGTTGGTCAGCGCGGCTTTGACCTGGGCGATGTCGGCCTGCTGCAGGTCGTCGTCGACCGTGAACAGCGGCTCGCCGGTCTTGACCGTGGCGCCTTCGCGCACCGACAGCGTCTGCACGCGGCCGACCTCGTCGGGCGCGACGAAAATCAGATTGGCCTCGATCCAGCCCTGATAGGTGGTGTCGGTCTTGTTGCAGGCCGCGAGCGTGAGCAGGCAGCAGACGGCCGCGGCGAGGCAACGCGCGCTCATGTCGCCCTCCCCGCGCTGCCTGCGCCGCTCGCGCCGCTCGCGCCGGCGGCGCCGAACAGAGTGTCGAAATGGGCGCGCATCATGGCGCGCACGTCGAGCGGCTCGAAGCGGTCGAACAATCCGCTCCAGACGATGGCGATGATGCCCGGCGCGCCGAGCAACATCGGAAAGCGCACCAGCGCGTCGCTGCCGAGCTCGCCGCGCTCGTGAGCCTGGCGCAGCATGCCGCGCAGCGCCTTCAGCAGACGCGACAGCACCTCGCGGTAATAGAACTCGGCCAGCGCCGGAAAGCGCGGCCCCTCGCTGATCATCAGCCGGATGACCTGCTTGCGGCGGGTGCCAAAAACCTCGCGCACGAAAATCTCGATCGCCTGCTCGACGATCACGCGCAGCGGCAGGCCGGTGGAAAAGGCAAGCTCGAGCGAGCCGACCACCGGCACCATCTTGGCCCGGATCAGCTCCTGGAACAGGCTCTCCTTGTCGGCGAAGTACAGGTAGATCGTGCCCTTGGCGACGCCGGCGCGCTTGGCCACGTCGTCGAGCCGCGCCGTGGCAAATCCCTTGGCCGAGAACTCGTCGAGCGCCGCTTCGAGGATCGCATCGCGCCGCACCGCGGCCTTGGCGGCGCGGGCACTCTGCCGCGATGCGGCGATGACGCCGGACCGACCGGCGCTCCTGCCGCCCGTTCGATCCGGGCCGATTTTATCCAAGCGGGCCACGGCCGCCTTTGCCTGCCGTTTTAGTGCTCTTGCCATCGTTTTAAATATGACTGACCAGTCAGTCATAGTCAAGAGAGTGCCCCTCGCCCTCTGCCGCGGCGACGCTGTGCCTCGGGCCGGGCCTGGCGAGCCGGGCGTCGAACTCTGCTACGCTGGCAACGACACCGGCTTGAGGCAGATCAATCCATGGCCGACATTGCCGACGAAGTGCCGATCAGTCATCTGCAGCGGCGCCGAATCGAAAGCCGCGTGCTGATCCCGTTCATCGCGGCATGCCGGGAAAAATTCGGCGATGCGGCGACGCGTGAGCTGGTGGTGGCGACGATCCGCCGGCTTGCCGTCGAGGACGGCGCGCGCTGGGGCGAGACCTACGGCCGCGATCTCGGCGCGCTCAAGACGCTCGCCGAAAAAGTCTGGGCCGGCGGCGGCAGCCTCGATATCGAAATGGTCGCGGCCGACACGGATCGTCTCGACTTCAATGTCACGCGCTGCCGCTACGCCGAGTTCTACAAGGAGCTTGGCCTCGCCGATCTCGGCTACCTCGTCCATTGCAATCGCGACCACGCCATGATCGACGGCTTCAACCCGGACCTGAAGCTCACGCGCACGCAAACCGTGATGGAAGGCGCAAGCCATTGCGACTTCCGCTTCACCAAGAAAACATAAGCGCAGGGAAGACCATGGACGGCATCCGGCGCTGCGTCATCGCGGCAATTCTCATCCTCGGCGGCATCGCCACCGCGGCGCGGGCGCAAGACTATCCGACCCATCCGGTGCGGCTGATTTCCGACTCCGCCCCCGGCAGCTCCATCGACGTCACCATGCGCATCATCGCCGACGGCCTGAGCCGGGTCTGGGGCCAGCAGGCGGTGCTGATCAACCAGCCGGGCGCCGGCGGCGCCATTGCGGCACGTGCCGCTGCCACCGCCACGCCCGACGGCTATACGCTTGGCATGATGGCGCTGTCGGCGTTCGTCGCGGTGCCCGGCGCCGCCGACAATCTGCCGATCCAAGTGCCGCGCGACTTCATCGCCGTCGGCAGCCTCGGCGGCGCGCCGATGTTCATCACCGCGGCGCCCTGGCTCGAGATCAAGACGCTGCCGGAACTGATCGCGCTCGCCAAGAAGCGGCCGGGCGAGCTGGCCTACGGCACCAACGGGCCGGGCCGGCTCACCCACCTCACCGGCGAATTGCTGCAAAACCGCGCCGGCATCAAGCTCTTGATGGTGCCCTATTCGGGCGGCACCGCGCAGGTGCTCAACGACATCATGGGCAAGCGGGTCGCGTTGGCCTTCGATTCCTATTCGGGCGTCGCCGGCGCGGTCGCGGCGAAGAACGTCATCCCGCTCGCGGTCGCTTCGCCCAAGCGCATGAGCCTACTTCCCGACCTGCCGACCGCGGCCGAGACGCTGCCCGGCTTTCAGTCCGAGGGCTGGCAGGTGCTGGTGGCGCCGGTCGGCACGCCCGAGACAATCGTCAACAAAGCCAATGCCGGCCTGATCAAGGCGCTCAGCTTTGACGACGTGAAGAAGCGCCTGGCCGATCTCGGCCGCGAGGAGTCACCGCTGTCGCCGGCGGAGACCCTGGCCTTCATCCAGCACGAGCAGGCCACCTGGGCGCCGATCGTGGCGCAGATCGGCCTGCCGCATTGAGGCTCTAGCCCTTCTCGTCGCAGGCCCAGGCGCGCACCACGCATTCGCGGCCGCCGAATTCGGAGCAGCGGCGCATCGAGGTGTTTTCCGCCCGACCGAGATGGGACTCGATGGCCCAGCCGAAGCTGCCGCACGGGTTCTTGGCGTCGATGGCGATCGCCGCGCAACCCTTGCGCAAGTCGCCGACCAGCTTGCAGGTGCCGCCGGTGCACTTCTTCAGCGCCGCGGCACGGGCATCGCTGACTTTGCGGAAATCGAAGCCGTAGCCATAGGCGCCGCAGACGCCGACCGCGAAGGCGCCGGCCGCTTCGGCCGCGCCCATCAGGGCGATGGTGAAACAGACGGCGGCAATGGCGAGCGCGGAATTGCGCCGCAACCGATAGGTGACAGACATGGATCCGGAAGACATGGCAGCCCCTTCCCCTTGAAGGACTGCCGCAACGCTAACGGGGAAGGGTTTCCAGACGGTGAATTTCCGTCATCCCGCCCCGCGATAGCGAGGCGGATTTCTTATGTCCGCCCCTGCCCCTGCCCCGCGATGGCGCCGCCAGGCTCAGGTGTCGTATTCGGCGGAGACGTCCTTGCTGGTGTAGTCCGGCATCAAGGCCGTCGAGACCAGGCTGATCACCGCGCATATCGCCAGATAGATGGCGATGGCGTAGCCGGTGTGATACGCCGCGAACAGCGCGGTCGCGATCAACGGCGCCGGGCCGCCGGCGATGATCGAGGCGAATTGATAGCCCAGCGACGAGCCGCTGTATCGCAGCCGCGGCGTGAAGGCTTCGGCGATCAGCGCCGCCTGCGGGCCATACATCATGTCGTGCGGGATCAGCGACAGCACGATGGCAATGAACACCGCCGACGGAACGGCGGTATCGAGCATGCCGAAATAGAGGAACGCGAACAGCCCGCAGGCCGCCGAGCCGATCAGGTACATTTTCCGCCGCCCGATGCGGTCGGAGATGTGACCGAACAGCGGGATCGAGAAGAACGACACGAACGAGGCGCACAACACCGCGGTGAGGATGAAGTCCCGCGACATGTGCAGCGTGCCGACGCCATAGGAGAAGACGAAGGCGGTGAAGATGTAGAACGGCGACTGCTGGCCCATGCGCAGCAGCGCGGAGAGCAGGATCTCCTTCGGCTGCTTCTTGAACACCTCGACGATCGGCGCGCGCTCGATCTTCTGCTCGCTGAGGAGTTTTTGGAATACCGGCGTTTCGAGGATGCCGAGCCGGATCCACAGCCCGATGCCGATCAGGACGATGCTCAGGAAGAACGGCACGCGCCAGCCCCAGGTGAGGAACTGGTCGCCCGACAAGGCGGTGGCGCCGAGCATGGCGATGGTCGACAGGAACAAGCCCGCGGGCACGCCCCATTGCGGCCAGGAGGCGAGGAAGCCGCGGTTGTGGTGGCCGCCGCGCGACCATTCCATCGACAACAGCACCGAGCCGCCCCATTCGCCGCCGACGCCGATGCCTTGAAGCGCGCGCAGCACGGTCAGGATGATGCCGCCCCAGATGCCGATCGAACTGTAGTCGGGCACGAAGGCGATCAGGAAGGTGGCGATGCCCATGAGCATCAGGGTCGCGATCAGCGTCGCCTTGCGGCCGATGCGGTCGCCGTAATGGCCGAAGATCGCAGCACCCAGCGGCCGCGACGCGAAACCGACGAAGTAGGTGCTGAAAGCGAGCAGCGTGGCGGTGGTCGGGTCCGAGTTCGGGAAATAGAGCTTGCCGAACACCAACCCGGCGGCGGTGCCGTAGAGGAAGAAATCGTACCATTCGATGGTGGTGCCGACAGTGGCGGCGATCACCGCCTTGCGCAGTTCGCGGCTGTGGTCGGCATCGGAAAGCGAGCTGTAGTCGGCTATGGAAGCCATGTGCGTGTTCCCCCCTTGATTGCGTCGGCGCCCCGTTCCAGCGGGTGCTTATTATTGAGGCAGAGAATAGATCGTCCGCCTGCCGAAGCAAGCCTCTTGGCGCAGGTCTTTTGGCGCAGGTCTTTTGCCGCAAGTCTTTTGCCGCAGGTCTTTTGGCGCAGGTCTTTTGGCGCAAGTCTTTTGGCGCAAGTCTTTTGGTGGACGACTTAAACCCGGCAGCCCCGACGACCGGGAACCCGCCCCGGCGGCCAAACGGCGTGTTTCGTCAGTGAATGCGCCGAGGGGAGCGTTCAATCATTAATCGTAAATCTTCCGGCGTGGTTCAATGACGAACAAGAAAAAGCAAACGCCGGCCATAGCGACCAAGGCGAGGCCGATAAGAAACGTTTCCATGAGCTACGCTCCAAAAATCTCGAATGGCTGAGAATGATTGTGCCAACCGACGGCAGTAGCTGCCTGTTATTGAGCGGCGCGTTCGGTAGGTCGCCGTTTTCCTGGCAGCCCTCAGGCGGGACATGGTCCCAGCCTGTCTTCAGGCTAAGTGCACTGGACGCCCTATTCGTCCGAATAGCAAGCTTAGTGTCTCCACCCGGCGCGCCTGTACGTGCGTCAAATGGTGACGTCTGCTCTTTGCGTTCGGGATCGGCGCGCGGGTGTCTTACGTTCTTTCCAGCTCCGACTTGACCGCTTCAGGCGCTTCCGGCGTGTCGACGTCGCCTTCCACCGCCATCAGGTCGGGGAAGAAGCGGCGCGACCGCACCACTGGATTGCCGCGCTTGCCGTCTAATTCGCGCCACATCATTCGATCACCGCGTCGGCACGGCCCAGCAATGTGATTGGAAAAGTCAGGCCAAGTGCCTTGGCCGTCTTGGTGTTGATGACGTACTCGACCTTGGTCGACTGTTCCACGGGCAGGTCGGCCGGCTTTCCACCGTTGAGAATTTTCCCGACATACACGCCGACCAGGCGATATGCGTCGAACAGGCTCGGTCCGTAGCACATCAGGCCGCCGGCCTCTGCATATTCCCGCCATCCATAGATCGTCGGCAGCGCGTGTCCGGCCGCGGCGGCGACGATTTGCTCGCGCCGGCTGAGAAGGAACAGGTCGGCGCTCACGAGAAGCGCATCGGCTTGCAGCCCGGCAAGCGCTGCGAAAGCGGAGTCGATTTCGCTCGCGGTGCTGGCGCGCAGCACATGCAACTGCAATCCAAGAGAGCGGGCGCTGTCCTGCGATACTTGCGTTTCGGTCTCGGTATAGCGATTGGCCGGGTTGACCAATAGCGCTAACGAGGCTGCCTTGGGCACCATTTCGCGCAACAGCTCAACACGCTTTGCGACCAGCTCGGCCTGGAGCGCCGCGACGCCGGTCATATTTCCGCCGGGCCGGTTAAGACTGGTCACGAGCCCGAATTGAACTGGGTCAATGCCAAGGTAGAAGACAATCGGAATTGTCGACGTCGCCGCCTTTGCAACAAGCGCGGTGGGTGTGCCGCCAATCGTGGCAATCGCGGCCACCGAGCGATCAACCAGGTCGGCCGCCATCGCCGGCAGCCGGTCCATTTGAAACTCCGCCCATCGATATTCGATAGCGACGTTCTTCCCCTCGACATGGCCGGTCTCGCTTAGTCCTTTGCGGAACGCGACCAAGAAAGTGCCGTCGGAATCCGCCGACCCGGTGCTCAGATACCCGACCACAGGCATTGGGACGGGCTGGGCGCGGGCGGCGATCGGCCACGTGACTGCCCCGGCACCCACAAAAGATATGAAATCTCGTCGTCTCATTTCGCCGCCCCCGGCCAAAGATCACGAACCAATAACGACGAATATATTAGGACAGTAAAGCGGCGTAAGTGAAGCAGAGCACACCCGTGGAGGGTGAAACGCCCCTTGTCTTTGCGTTGCGGGCGGAGTCCTCTAAGTCTTTTCCAGTTCGGCTTTGACCGCTTCAAGCGCTTCCGGCGTATCGACGTCGGTCAGCGCCGCGGTGCCGGTGAGCGGCACTTCGGCCACCGCTTCGGTGTAGCGGCCGATCAAATACCGTGCCCCGACGTCGCCTTCGACCGCCATCAGGTCGGGGAAGAAGCGGCGCGACCACACCACCGGATTGCCGCGCTTGCCGTCGATGGTCGGCACCACGACCAGCGCGCCGTGATCGGGATCGAAGGCGCCGATCAGGCGGTCGATCAGCGCGGCATCGACTTGCGGCATGTCGCCGAGGCAGACGATGGCGCCGTCGACCTCCGCCGGCAGCCCCCCCAGCGCGGCGATGCCGGCTTTGAGCGACGTGCCGAGGCCGTCGGCGAAATGGGCATTGTGCACGAATTTGACCGGCAGGCCGCCGAGCGCCGCCTCGACCTTGTCGCACTGGTGGCCGGTGACGACGAGCACCGGCCGCGCCCGCGAGGCGAGCGCCGCATCCACCACGTGGCGGACCAGCGGCTTGCCGCCGATCTCGGCCAACAATTTGTTCGGCCCGCCCATGCGGCTCGATTTGCCGGCGGCGAGCACGACGCCGGCGATGGCGCGGCCTTTTTCCGGCGCCGGCTCGGTGCGCGGCTGCGGCCGGGTGACGATTTCCATCAGCAGGCCGCCGACGCCAAGCCCGGTGATGTCCTCGCGCGGCACCGACAGCCCGGCGAGGAGCCGCATCAGCACCCAATCAAATCCGTTCTCCTTGGGGCTGCGCGCACAGCCCGGCGCGCCGAGCACCGGACGGCCGTCGGCGTCGCCGATCATCAAGAGATTGCCGGGATCGACCGGCATGCCGAAATGCTCCACATGGCCGCCAATCGATTCCAGCGCCGCGGGGATCACGTCGCGGCGGTCGGCGATGGCCGAAGCGCCGAACACGATCGCAAGCTCGGCGCCGGCCTTGAGCACTTGGTCCAGCGCCCGCGCCAGCGCCGCGCGCTCGTGCGGCACACGCCGCTCGGCGACGATGCTGGCGCCGGCCGGCGCCAGGCGCTCGGTGGTGATCTTCAAAGTTTTCTCGATCACCTTCGGCGCCAGTCCCGGCAGCAGCGTCGACACCACGCCGACCTTGCGGACGCGGTAGGGCGCGACCCGCAGCAGCGGTTCGTGCACGCCGGCCAGCGCCGCGTCGCGCGCCGATTGGGCGACCGCGAACGGAATGATCTTCACCGTCGCGATCATCTCGCCGGCGACCACCGGCTTGTAGGCCGGCAGCGTCGCAAAGGTGATCGCCTCGTCGACCCGGTTGAGCCGGTCGATGGCGTCCTTGTCGACCACCAGCACGCCCGCGGTTTCCGCAAACAGATTGGCGCGGCCGGTGAAGGCGCGGTCGATATGCACGCCGGGGCCGGCGACTTTTTGCGCGATCTCGGCGGCGGCGACGTCTTCGGAAACGTCGCCCGGCTCGAGCTGCGCCACCACGACGTCCTTGATGCCGGCGGCTTCCAGCGCCGCGATCTCCGCAGGCCCGATCAGCGTGCCCTTCTTGAGCACCAAATCGCCTTGCCGGATGGTGTGCACGGCGGTCGCGCCGCGCGCGTCCTTCGGCGCCACCGCCCCGAATTTCATGACGCCGCCGCCCCCACCCTACCCTCCCCCGCAAGCGGGGGAGGCAAGGAGGGAGCTTCCGCGTCAACCTCTTCACGAAGCTTCTCTGTGATCTGCGCCATGATGGCGACGGCGATCTCGGCCGGCGACACCGCGCCGATGTCGAGGCCGATCGGCGCGTGGATGCGCGACAGATCGGCGTCGGTCAGCCCCTGCTGCTTGAGCCGCTCGATGCGGCGCGCATGGGTTTTGCGCGAGCCGAGCGCGCCGATATAGAAGCAATCGCGCGCGAGCGCGTGGGTGAGCGCCGGATCGTCGATCTTCGGATCGTGGGTGAGCGCGACGAAGGCGGTGTAGCGATCGACATTGAGCGGCGGCAGCGCCTGGTCGGGCCACTCGGCGATCACCTTGATGTCGGGAAAGCGTTCGAGCGAGGCGAACGCGGTTCGCGGATCGACGATGGTGACGTCGTAGCCGAGCATTTTGCCGATCGGCGCCAGCGCCTGGCTGATATGCACCGCGCCGGTGATGACGAGTTGCGGCGCCGGCACGTGGACGGTGAGAAAGACGCGGCCTTCGGCGGTATCTTCCATGCCGCTCTTGCCGGTGCGCAAGTGCTCGGCGAGCACCGCACGCAGCGGATCCTTGCCGACGTCGGCGGCTTTCACCAGGCGCTGCTTGCCGCTCGCCACGTCGGTGACGACGACGGCGGCGCGGCGGGCTTCGCGTTCGGCGTTGAGCGCGGTGAGGATGTCGAGTTTCATGGCAATTCACCGAGGACAGAGGACGGACGACAGACGACGGATGAAATAGGAAAAAACGGAAGGACAGTCCATCCGTCGTCCGTCGTCTGTCTTCCGTCGTCTCCTACTCCACCTTCTCCACAAACACCCGGATCGTACCGCCGCAGGACAAGCCCACTTTCCACGCGGTCTCGTCGGCGACGCCGAATTCCAGCATCTTTGGCTTGCCGCTCTCGATCACGTCGAGCGCCTCGGTGACGACGGCGCCTTCGACGCAGCCGCCGGACACCGAGCCGAGGAAATTGCCTTCCTCATCGATCACCAGGTTAGAGCCGACCGGCCGCGGCGCCGAACCCCAGGTCTCGACCACGGTGGCGAGCGCCACCGCCCTGCCCTTCTTGCGCCAGTCCTCGGCGGCTTTGAGAATGTCGTTGTCGGTTGAGAGCATCGGGGGGTCTCCGTCAGTTTAGAGGGCGAATAGCGAATGGCGAATGGCGAATGGTTAGATATTCACTCTCTTCGCCACTCGCCACTTCCCTATTCGCCACTCGCCACTCGCCATTCGCCACTCGCTATATACGGCAAAATATAGCGCCTCACGCCACCTTCTGCATCCAGGCTTTGGGGTCGCCGGCGCGGTCGCCGCCGTGCCGGAGCGCGGCGACGAGGCCGGCCATGGATTCCAAATTATGGATCGGCCGGAACTCGTCGACGTGCGGCAGCATGGTCTTGATGCCGCGGGCGCGGGCCTCAAAACCGTCGAAGCGCAGCAGCGGGTTGAGCCAGATCAGCCGCCGGCAGGAGCGGTGCAGGCGGTCGATCTCGAAGCCGAGCGTGTCGTCGGCGTCGCGCTCCAGCCCGTCGGTGATGAAGAGCACGATGGCGCCCTGGGTGAGCACGCGGCGCGCCCACAGTTTGTTGAAGGCGTGCAGCGACGAGGCGATGCGGGTGCCGCCGGACCAGTCCGGCACGCTCGCCGAACAGGCGGCCAGCGCGTCGTCGGGGTCGCGCTCGCGCAGCGAGCGGGTGACATTGGTGAGCCGGGTGCCGAACAGGAACGTGTTGACGCGCTTTCGCGCGTCGGTGAGATCGTGCAGGAAATGCAAAAAGATGCGACTGTATTGGCTCATCGAGCCGGAAATATCGAGCAGCGCCACGATCGGCGGCGGCTTGGTTTTGGGCCCGATGAAGCGCAGGTCGATGAAATCGCCGCCGCCTTTCATGCTGGCGCGCAAGGTGCGCCGCATGTCGATCAGACGGCCGCGCGGATGCGGCGCCAGCCGCCGGGTACGCACCTCGGCGAGCGGCAGCACCAGCCGCTTCATCGCTTCCTTGGCGGCGGCGATCTCGGCGCCGGTCATCTGCGCGAAATCTTTCCTCTGCAGGATTTCGCGGTCGGACACCGTCATGCGGGTGTCGAGCTCGATCTCGCGCTCTTTCTTGAGCTTGTCGTCGAGACCGGAGAACAGCGCCTCGTGGACGCGGGTGGCGCCGGCCTGCGGCGGTTGCGGCGGCGCCGCCGGCGCCTGCGGCAGCATCATCGCCAACAGCTGATCGACATAGCCGCGGCGGCGGAAGAAAATCCGGAACGCCTGGTCGAACAGCACCGAATGCTCGTGCCGCTTCACGAACACCGCATGCAGCGTCCAGTAAAAATCATCGCGGGTGCCGACGCCGGCGGCCTTGACCGCTTCCAGCGCATCGAGCACCGCGCCGGGGCCGACCGGAATGCCCGCGGCGCGCAGCGCGCGGGCGAAATAAAGAATGTTCTCCGCGAGGCGGCCGGACTCCTCCCTCTCCCCAGAGGGGAGAGGGATGGGGTGAGGGGGCTCCGGCCTATCGGTCATAGCTCCTGAGATTCTCCTGCACCGCCGGGGGCCCTCACCCGGCGCGCTATGCGCGCCTACCCTCTCCCGTTCGGGAGAGGGGAATTATTCCGCCGCCCTTAGATCCGACCGCACCTCGTCGAGCATTTCCTTGACTTTTGAGCCTTCGAGCTTGGCGATGTCGTCCTGGTATTTGAGCAGCACGCCGAGCGTGTCGGAGACGGTCGCCGGGTCGAGCGCGACCACGTCGAGCTCGGACAAAGCCGCAGCCCAGTCCAGCGTCTCGGCGACGCCGGGCGACTTGAACAGATCCTGCTTGCGTAAGCCCTGCACGAAGGCGACCACCTGCTCGGAAAGCTTCTTGCCGACGCCCGGCACCTTGGTGCGCACGATGGCGAGCTCGCGCTCGGCGCTCGGATAGCCGACCCAGTGATAGAGGCAGCGGCGCTTGAGCGCATCATGCACTTCCCGGGTGCGGTTCGAGGTGATGACCACGATCGGCGGGTGGGCAGCCTTGACCGTGCCCATTTCCGGAATGGTGATCTGAAAGTCGGCCAGCACTTCGAGGAGGAACGCCTCGAACGCCTCGTCGGTGCGGTCGATTTCGTCGATCAAGAGCACCGGCGCGCCGGCGGTGTCGGGCTCGAGCGCCTGCAACAGCGGGCGCTTGATCAAAAACCGCTCCGAGAACACGTCGTGTTCGAGCGCTTGGCGGTCGCGGGCGCCTTCGGCCTCGGCGACGCGGATGGCGATCATCTGCGCGGCGTAATTCCACTCGTAGACCGCCGCCGCGACGTCGAGGCCTTCGTAGCATTGCAGCCGGATCAGGCGGCGGCCGAGCGTTTGCGAGAGCACCTTGGCTATTTCGGTCTTGCCGACGCCGGCCTCGCCTTCGAGAAAAATCGGCCGGCCCATCTTGAGCGCGAGGTAGAGCACGGTGCCGAGCGAGCGGTCGGCGAGATAATCGGCCTGGGCAAGGAGATCGACAGTGGCGTCGATCGAGCCGGGTAATGGATGGGAGGAAGAAACCGGTTTCATGGCAACTGGATATAGGCCTTCGCCATGACGATCAAATGCCTAATCGGCACCGCGACTCGGCGGGTCTTGCGATCTATTATAGGATATAAATCATATTTAGCTTGACACCATGGGATTTAAAGCATATAAAGCGCCGATCATGGGACGGAAATGATTCATCGAATCTGGCGTCTCAGTGAAACAAGTGACCACAACAATCTCGGCCTCGCCTGCACCGACCAGGGCCTCCTGCTCGGCCGCACGCCGCTGATCGCGCGGCGCGACGGCCGCTTCGTCGTGCGCGAGCGCGACGAGATCGAATATCTGTTGAGCCACGCTTATGGAAGAGATCTCATCGCCGACAGGCTGATGCCTGGACTGGCGATCGTCGCCGCCACCTTGAACGCGAACGATCAAGGTTTGGCGCGGATCGCTGCGGTGCATTTGCAGATTCCCGACCTGCCCAACCAGGCCACGCGAGATGCCATGGAGGCGGTGGATGTTCTCATCAAATACGCGCGCGACGAAAGCGGCGGCGACGCTTGGAATCCGGCGCTGCATCCGCGTGCCGGCACGCCGCCCAATCCCGGCTGGTTCACGCCGACGGAGGGCGCGGGCGATGCGTCATCGCCGATACGAACGGCACAGAACGAAAATCCCGCACCGCGCTTTGATTTCCTGCCCAGCAGCTCACCCGGCGATCCATTCCGTCCGCCGATGCCGCGGCAGTGAGTGCCTTGCTGATCGCCTATCCTCTAGAGCGATCGGCAAATCTCGAATACGGGAGCCGAATATATCAAAATGCCGACGGCACTTTCTCGTTTACCGAACCGCAGACTTTCTCGCAGCGCTATCCGGATATTCCCAACAGACATTGCTGTTTCGACATCACCGCACTCGGAGATGCGCCGGGAGGAACGATCGCCGTGGGTAGCTATCACACCCATCCGGTCAAACCGAATGACGATCAAACCGAGTTCTCGATGGACGATAAGCTGGCCTACACCAAAGAGAGGCTTCCCGGTTATCTGGCCGGGACCGATCAGCAGGGTATCGTCAAAATCTTACGGTTTACGCCCGGAGATACTACCTATAACGGCAAGACCCGGGTGCTTGGAATAATCGATAAGGACGGGTCGTTTATTCCGCGATAGGCCTATGACCCGAATTTAAGCCCGTGTACCGCGCCCAGGCGAAGATTCCAGATTCCTATGAGCCGGAGCCGCTTGAAATGACCGCGAAACATGCCGCTCTATTGTTCGCCGCCGTCTTGGCGCTGGTACCGCTGCCCAGTCCCCCGGCCGAATCGCAGGGCATTCTGCCTTATCTGCAGCACTCGCCGCAGGATCAATCGCAGGACCAACCGGACCAAACAGGTCCCACCCGACCAGCTTCACATGTGCCGCCGGATGGATACGTTCCGGATGCCGAGACCGCCGCTAAAATCGGCGAAGTCATCATGGAACGAAACTATGGTGAAATTCCAACCATGGCGGCAAAGCCGATCACGGCGACGCTCGAGAATGGAATCTGGATCGTCAAAAGAACCGTGCTGCCCGGTTATTTGGACGGCAGCGCCGAGGTCCATATCAGCAAGAAGGACGGAACGATATTATTTCTATCGAACCACATGTAACGAGAGAGTGGGCAGGAATTATTGGTCCGGATGAGTTCAAGGCCCTGCAGTCCGAGTTATTGAGCGCCAAACGATCCCGGCGGCGCAAGAAACAGCCGAACTGAAAGCACGGCGCAGCCGACGATCCGGGCTTTAACCGGACGGACGCTTGGCTTACATCTGTCGGGCGACGACGCCGCCAGCCAGGATAAGCGCCATGACCAACTCCGACACGCTCGAACAGCAGGCCCTGCGCTTCCCGACCATCGACGACGGGGTCAAGATCGGCCATGTCCACCTCAAAGTCGCCGATCTGCAGCGCGCGCTCGATTTCTATTGCGGCGTGCTGGGATTTACGCTCACCACCAGCCGGCCCGGCGCCGCCTTCATCTCGGCGGGCGGCTATCACCACCATATCGGGCTCAACACCTGGGAGAGCCGCGGCGGCTCGCCGCCGGCGCCGGGCACCACCGGGCTCTACCATGCCGCCATCCTCTACCCGACCCGGCGGCTGTTGGCCGACGCGTTGCGCCGGCTGGTCGTGGCCAAAATCCCGCTCGAAGGCGCCTCCGACCACGGCGTCAGCGAGGCGCTCTATCTGCGCGACCCCGACGACAACGGCGTCGAGCTGTACTGGGACCGGCCCAAAGCGCTGTGGCCGAAGCGCGAGGACGGCGGCTTGCGGATGTATACCAATCCGCTCGATTTGCATGATTTGTTGGCGGAGCTCGACAAGCCGGCGAACTGACGAAGAACGGTGCAATCTCCGCCTGTCTCCCGGGCGCGGCGCAGCACCATAAGCGCGTTCACGCGCGTCTTCGACGCGCTATGGCGCAGCGCAGTGGTGCGCCGCTGACCCGGGATCGTTACGCACGCTGAGCCTGCGACGATCCCGGATCAGCAATGCACCGCTTCGCGCTGCATTGCATCCGGGAAACAGTGCTGTGCGTTACTTCCCGATCGCCTCCGCGACAGCCCGGCGCGCCAGCACGCCGACGAGGTGGGCGCGGTACTCGGCGCTGCCGTGGATGTCGGCGTTCATGCCGTCGGCCGGGATGGTCATGCCTTCGAGGGATTTCGGCGCAAAGCGCTTCTTCAGCGCCTCCTCGAACGATTTGACGCGGAACACGCCGTTTGAGCCGGCGCCGGTGACGGCGACGCGGATCTCGCTGCCGCGTTTCGATACGAACACGCCGACCAGCGCGAAGCGCGAGGCCTGGTTGCGGAATTTCTGGTAGGCCGCCTTCTTCGGCACCGGGAAGCTCACCTTGGTGATGATCTCGCTCGGCTCCAGCACGGTCGAGAACATGCCGCTGAAGAACTCGTCGGCCTTGATGCGACGCTTGTTGGTGATGATGGTGGCGCCGAGACCCAAACACGCCGCCGGATAATCGGCGTTCGGATCGTTGTTGGCAATGGAGCCGCCGATCGTGCCCATGTGGCGCACCGCCGGATCGCCGATCATGCCGGCGAGTTTTGCCAGCACCGGGATCGCCTGCTGCACCACCGGCGAGTTGTTGACGTCGTCGTGCCGCGTCATGGCGCCGATGGTCAGCGAGCGGCCGCTCTGCTCGATGCCGGAAAGGCCCTCGACCAGCGACAGGTCGACGAGCTGCGACGGTTTTGCCAGCCGAAGCTTCATCGTCGGCAACAGCGTGTGGCCGCCGGCCAGGATTTTGGCGTCTTCGTCCTTGGCCAGCAGATTGGCCGCCTGCCGCACCGTGCCCGGGCGATTGAAGGTGAAAGCGTACATCGAAGTCCTCCGTTTATTTTTTCACCTCTCCCCGCGCGCGGGGAGAGGTCGAGCGAGCGAAGCGAGTGAGGGTGAGGGGGCCTCTCCGCGATTCTGAGCCCTCAACTTGGAGCCCAGCGGAGAGGCCCCCTCACCCCGACCCTCTCCCCGCAAGCGGGGAGAGGGAGATTTTCCTTTCATGCCGCGTGCGGCAGCTTGTTGGCTTTCTGCAGCACCGCCCAGACCGAAGCGGGCGTTGCCGGCATGTCGATGATTTCGGTGCCGAGCGCATTGGTGATGGCGTTCATCACCGCCGCCGGGGCTGCGATGGCGCCGGCCTCGCCGCAGCCTTTGATGCCGAGCGGGTTCGACGGGCATCGGGTGAAGGTGGTGTCGACCTTGAACGACGGCAAATTGTCGGCGCGCGGCATGGCGTAATCCATGTACGAGCCGGTGACGAGCTGGCCCTTGTCGTCGTAGACGGTGTGCTCGAGCAGCGCCTGGCCGACGCCCTGGGCGACGCCGCCATGGACCTGGCCCTCGACGATCATCGGATTGATCACCGTGCCGAAATCGTCGACCGCGGTCCAGGCGGCGATTTCGGTGTTGCCGGTCTCGGGATCGATCTCGATCTCGCAGATGTGGCAACCGGCCGGGAAGGTGAAATTGGTCGGATCGTAGAACGCGCCCTCTTTCAGGCCGGGCTCGATCTCGCTGGTTGGGAATTTGTGCGCCACATAGGCGCCGAGCGCGACCTCGCCCCAGGCGGCAGACTTGTCGGTGCCGGCGACGCTGAATTTGCCGTCCTTGAACTCGATGTCGCCTTCGGCGGCCTCCAAGAGATGCGCGGCGATCTTTTTCGCCTTGGCCTCGACCTTGTCGAGCGCCTTGACGATCGCCGACATGCCGACGGCACCGGAGCGCGAGCCGTAGGTGCCCATGCCGAACTGCACCTTGTCGGTGTCGCCGTGCACGACCGACACATTGTCGATCGGAATACCGAGCCGCTCCGACACCAGTTGCGCGAAGGTGGTCTCGTGGCCCTGGCCGTGCTGATGGCAGCCGGTGAGGACCTCCACCGAGCCGGTCGGATTGACCCGCACCTCGGCGGATTCCCAAAGGCCGACGCCGGCGCCGAGCTGGCCGACCAGCGCCGACGGCGCCACGCCGCAGGCCTCGATGTAAGTCGCAAAGCCGATGCCGCGCAGCTTGCCGTGGCGCTCGGAATCGCGCTTGCGCTTGCCGAAACCCTTGTAGTCGTGGATCTGCAGCGCCTTCTGCAGCGAAGCATTGTAGTCGCCGGCGTCATAGAGCGACGCCACCGAGGTCTGATACGGGAACGTCTTGACGAAATTCTTCTTGCGCAGATCGGCGGGATCGACACCGAGCTCGCGCGCGCCGACTTCGACCAGCCGCTCGACGACGTAGGTCGCTTCCGGGCGGCCGGCGCCGCGATAGGCATCGACCGGCACGGTGTTGGTATAGACCGCGTCGACCTCGCAATAGATGTGCGGGATCTCGTACTGGCCCGACAATAGCGTCGCGTACAGGAAGGTCGGCACCGCCGACGAGAAGGTCGACATATAGGCGCCGAGATTGGCGGTGGTGTGCACCTTCAAGCCGGTGATCTTGCCGTCGCCGTCGAACGCCATCTGCGCCTTGGTGACGTGATCGCGGCCGTGGGCGTCGGTGATGAAACTCTCCGAGCGCTCGCAGGTCCATTTCACCGGCCGGTCGAGCTTTCTCGCGGCCCAGAGGCAGACCACTTCCTCGGGATAGATGAAGATTTTTGAGCCGAAACCGCCACCGACGTCGGGCGCGATGACGCGCAGCTTATGCTCGGGCGCCATGCCAACGAAGGCGGCGATGACAAGGCGGGCGACGTGCGGGTTCTGCGTCGCGTTCCACAAGGTCAGATGCCCGCTCGCGGAATCGTATTCGGCCAAAGCCGCCCGCGGTTCCATGGCATTCGGCACCAGCCGGTTGTTGATGAATTCGAGTTTTGTGACGTGCTTGGCGTTCCTGAACGCCGCGTCGGTCGCGGCCGGGTCGCCGAGATGCCAGTTGTAGATGGTGTTGTTCGGCGCGCTGTCGTGAATGAGCGGCGCGCCTTTTTGCGCGGCCTTGGCCGGATCGACCACGGCGGGCAGCGGCTCGTAATCGACCACGACTTTCTCGGCGGCGTCCTTCGCTTGCGCCAACGTATCGGCGATCGCCACGGCGACCGCGTCGCCGACATAATTGGCCTTGCCGGCGGCGAGCGCTGCGTGCGGCGCCATCTTCATCGGCGAGCCGTCCTTGGACAGCACCGTCCAGCCGCAAATGAGATTGCCGAGCTTGTCCTGCGCGAACTGTTCGCCGGTGAACACGCCGGCGACGCCTGGCATTTTCGCCGCCGCCGCGGTGTCGATGTTCTTGATCCTGGCGTGGGCATGCGGCGAGCGGATGAAATAAATCGCGGCCTGCCCCGGCCGGTTGATGTCGTCGGTGTAGTGGCCTTTGCCGGTGATGAAACGCTGGTCTTCCTTGCGGCGCACTGAGGCGCCGATCCCGGTCGCACTCATGGTAGTTTCCTCCCCGCGGAATCCGCGATGAAGTTCTATGACCTGCTCCGTCACATATCGCCGTTGGCCTTCGCGACCAAAACAATCACAAGATCACTCCGCCATCATGGATCATTTTGTCGCCCGATCCGCGCATGGCCTTGGCGCCGGCGGCGATCGCCTTGACGATATTGTGATAGCCGGTGCAGCGGCAGATATTGCCCTCGAGCTCCTCGCGGATGGTGTGGTCGTCGAGGTCGTTGCCTTTGCGGCGGACCATATCGACCGCGGTCATGATCATGCCAGGCGTGCAGTAGCCGCATTGCAAACCGTGGTTCTCGCGGAACGCCTCCTGCATCGGATGCAGCTGCGTCTCCGACGGCGCCAGCCCCTCGATGGTCAGCACGTTGGCGCCTTCGAGCTGCAGCGCCAGCACGGTACACGATTTCGTCGCCTTGCCGTTGACGTGCACCACACAGGCGCCGCATTGCGAGGTGTCGCAGCCGACATGGGTGCCGGTGAGCCGCAGGTTCTCGCGCAAGAGCTGCACCAAGAGCGTGCGGGTGTCGACGTCGGCGGTGACGGGTTTGCCGTTCACCGTCAGGGAAACGGCTGCCATGGGCTCCTCCTCAGGAATAAAAATACCGGTCAAACGTTTCGATTTGCCGGGCGATCCCTATCGCCGGCAGGTTCGAAGGGCAAAATCTCGACGATTTTGCCCGTTTTCGTCGCTTAGAACAATAATCACTCTGAACCGGGGGCCGGCCGCCGGTCAAGGGAGTTCAGCGCAAATTGCGGCGATAGGCGCCAAGCCCCTCTCGCGAATGGCGAATGGCGAGTGGCGAATAGGTCGTACCAAGTCGCCATTCGCTATTCGCCATTTCGCCATTCGCCGGCCCGACGTCAGGGGCCTTTCACCGCATTGGCGAAATTGCCGAAGAAATCGTCGGCGACTTTTTTAGCCGCGCCGTTGATCAGGCGCTGGCCGAGCTGCGCCAGCTTGCCGCCGATCTGCGCCTCGACGTCGTAGGTCAAGAGCGTGCCGCCGTCCTTCGGCGCGAGCTTCACCGTGGCGCCGCCCTTGGCGAAGCCGGCGACGCCGCCCTCGCCCTGGCCGGAAATCCGGTAGCCGTTCGGCGGGTCGATGTCGGACAGCGTGACGCTGCCTTTGAACGTGGCCTTGACCGGTCCGATCTTGATGGTGGCCACGGCCTGGAAGCCGGTGTCGGAGGTTTTCTCCAGCGACTGGCAGCCGGGAATGCAGGCCTTGAGCACCGCCGGATCGTTGAGCTTCTCCCACACCGTCTGCTGCGACGCCGGAAGCTGATACTCGCCCGTCATCGTCATCGCCATGTCGTTTACTCCTTGCGTCGGCGCCGGTCGGCCTGCGCGAGCGCCGGGATTGGCGCGGCGTGCGCGGGCGGTGCTACAAGTGTGCGGGCACAGGGGAGGAAATAGCAATGCCCGACATCAAAGTCGATGACGGCGCCACCATCCACGTCGAGGTCGAAGGTCCTGAGCGCGCGCCGGTCTTGATGCTGTCGAACTCGCTCGGCACCGACCTGCATATGTGGGACGACCAGGTGGCCCCCTTCACGCAAGCCTTTCGGCTGGTCCGTTACGACCGCCGCGGCCACGGCAAGTCGAGCGTGCCCAAGGGCCCCTACTCCATGGCGCAGCTCGGCCGCGACGTGCTCGGCGTGCTCGACGGGCTGGGCGTGCAGAAGATCAACTGGTGCGGCTTGTCCATGGGCGGCATGGTCGGCATGTGGCTCGGCGCCAATGCGGGCAACCGCATCGACAAGCTGATCCTCTCCAACACGTCGAGCTATTTCCCCGACAAGACCATGTGGGAAGGCCGCATCAAGCTGGTGCGCGAAAAGGGCCTGGAAGCCATCGTCGACGGCAATATGGAGCGCTGGTTCACGTCGGGTTTTCGCGAGCGCGCGCCGGACACCATGGCGCGGATGAAAAAAATGTTCTGCGCCACCCAGGTCGAAGGTTACGTCGGCTGCGGCGAAGCGATCCGCGACATGGATCACCGGCCGCTGCTCGCGAAGATCACCGCGCCGACTCTCGTGATCGCCGGCCGGCACGATCCCGCGACCACGCTGGAAGCGGGCGAATTCATCAAGCACCACATTCCCGGCGCCCAGATCGCCGTGCTCGAAGCCGCCCATATCGCCAATATCGAGCAGCCGAAGGTTTATGCCGACACCGTGCTTGGGTTTTTGGCTTGAATAACGCTTGCGTTTCCCGGATGCGGTGCAGCACGAAGTGATGCACCGCTGATCCGGGATCGCTCTGGACTCGGAGATTGTGACGATCCCGGGTCTGCAGCGCACCACTTTCGTGCTGCGCTGCGCTCGGGAAACGCGTCGACGAGTTTACCCTCCCCTTTGCGCCCGAAATTCGTGCGGCGTCGTGCCGGTCTGCTTGCGGAAGAAGCGGGCGAAGTGCGACGGGTCGGCGAACGCCAGTTCCTCGGCGATGTCGTGGATCGGCTGCGCGGTGAAGACCAGCTGGCGCTTGGCTTCGGTCAGCACGCGCTGGCGGATCAGGTGGCCGGCGGTGACGCCGGTCGAGCGTTTGACGTGGTCGTTGAGCCGGTCGACGGTCATGCCGAGTTTTTCCGCATAAAAATCGAGCTGGCGCTCGATGCGGAAATTCCCGTCCACCAGCGCGCGCAGCCGCGCCACCGTGGCGTCGGCCGGCCGTAACGTGACGCTGCCGGTGCGGGCGCGGCTCGCGGCCAAGCGCGCGACCCCGACGGCGATCAGCACGAGGAGCCCGCGCATCGCCAGGCGAAATCCCTCGCGCGCCAGGCTGTGCTCTTCGAACAATTCCGTGCACAGCGCCGACAGCCGCGCCCGCTCCGCCTCGTCCTCGATCGGAATGACCGGCTGCGCGGCCAGCGCCCGCAGCCGCGCCAAGGCCTCGCCGGCCCGGTCGGTCAGGGCGCCGGCGGCGTCTTCGGTGAAACTGAGCACCCAGCCGTCGGTGACGTTCGGCTCGAAGCGGAAACCGTGGGCGATGGTCGCGGGCACCAAAATCGCGGCCGGCGCGGTGAACGGCAGCCGCGCCACGTCGAACGTCATCTCGCCGCCGCCCTTCTCGATCAGCAGGATCTGAAACAGGTTGCGGTGGCGGTGGGCGCGGATGGTCCAGTCGTGGATCGCAGAGCGCGAGGCGATGGTCTCGACATGAATAAAGTCGAACGCCTGATCGTCGGGCGGATCGCCGTAGAGATGGAACAGCGGCAGCGTCGAGGCCATGGCGGAAGCATAAGCGGAACGGACGACAGAGGACAGACGACGGACGACAGAAGACAACAGAAAACCGCGGTTTTTCTACGTTATCCTCTGTCCTCTGTCCTCTGTCCTCTGTCGTCCGTCCTCTGTCGTCCGTCGTCCGGCTTCACACCTTCTTATAGAGGCGGTCGTGATACACCAGCGCCGGCCCGGGCGGGCCGAGGCGGACCGCTTCGACGGCGCCGAACAGCACGTTGTGCGAGGCCACCGCCTTGATCTCGATGGTGCGGCAGTCGAACGCGATCACCGCCGACGCCAGCACCGGCGAGCCGGTTTTCAGCGTGATCCATTCGCCGACGTTGAAGCGCTCCTCGAGATGCACGCCGCTTCTGCCCGCAAACAGATCGGCGAGCTTCTCTTCGTCGGCGCCCAGCGTGTTGACGCAGAACACGCCGTTCTGGGCCAAGAGCGGCGCGCTCTTGGCGCGGCGGTTGAGGCAGACCAGGAGCGTCGCCGGCTGATCGGACACCGAGCACACGGCGGTCGCGGTGAAGCCGGTCTTGCCGCCCGGCCCCGCCGAGGTGACCACGTGCACCGCGGCGCCGAGCCGGCTCATGGCGTCGCGGAACGCCGCCGCATCGACGCTGGCGATCGGCGAGTCGGGCGCCACCGCGGTGAAGGCGCCGTCCATGGCATCGTCGGGCCGTTGGTCGATCCAGCTCATGGGGGGCATTCTATCATGCCGGAGGACGGAGGACAGACGACGGACGACGGACGACGGATGAAGAAAGACCTTAATTTCCGTCGTCCGTCATCTGTCGTCTGTCCTCCGATACTCATTCCGCGGCGCGGGCGTCCGGTAGGCCTGGATAAGCCACATCATCCGGATCGAGCCAGGCCGGGTCGGTCCAGCCGTTCTCGTCGTATTCCGACATGCACTGCTCGGCGAGCGCGGTCATTTCTTCCATCATGCCGGAGCCGCGCGCGTTCCACAGCGCCTGGATGCGGATGTCTTCGTGGTTGCCGGCGTAATTGCGCTCGTAGAGCTCGTGGCGGCCGCCGAATTCGGTGCCGATGGCGTCCCACAATAGCTTCATCACCTTGATGCGCTGCTTGTAATCGATGCCGTAGGAGCCGCGCACATATTGCGCCAGGTACCGATCGATCTCCGGATTTTTGAAATCCTTGGCCGACGACGGCAGATAGATCAGCGACGAGGCGATGATCTTTTCCACGATCTCCTTGATGCGGCTGTAAGCATCGCCGGCGAACACGCGATAGCTCGAGCCCGATTGCAGGTTCGGCAGCACCGCGCCGCCCACCCACTCGGTCGGGTTCATGGCCATGGCGTCGGTCAGCGCCCAGAACAGGTGACGCCAGGCGATGATTTCGCCGAGCATCGCCTGGTTGCCGCGGAATTCGTCGGAGCCCGCCGCGCGCAGCGCCTTGGCGATGACGCCGACCATAAAGTCGAGTTTTACGGCGAGCCGCGTGCAGCCTTGGAACTGGTAGCCGGCCAAAAAGCCTGACTGCGGAAAAAAGATTTTCAGCTTGTCCAGGTCGCGGTGCAGCAGCACGTCTTCCCAAGGGATAAAGACGTTATCGAACACGAAGATGGCGTCGTTCTCGTCGAAACGCGACGACAGCGGGTAATCGAACGGCGTGCCCATCACGCTCGCGGTCATCTCGTACGATGTGCGGCAGAACAGTTTTACGCCGGGCGCGTTCATCGGCGCGATGAACATCACCGCGAGATCGGTGTCGTGCAGCGGCACGGCGGCGTTCTGGCCGAGGAAATTGTAATGGGTCAGCGCCGACGAGGTCGCCACCACTTTGGCGCCCGAGATATAAATCCCGGCATCGGTGTCTTTCTGGATGGTGATGTAGACGTCTTTCACCTGGTCCGCTGACTTCGCGCGATCCACCGGCGGATTGACGATGGCGTGGTTCATGAACAGCACGTTCTCTTGCGCGCGCTTGTACCAGGCTTTGGCGTTGCCGGCGAACTTGCCGTAAAAATCGAAATTGGCGCCGAGCGTGTTCATCAGCGACGCCTTGTAGTCGGGCGAGCGCCCCATCCAGCCGTAGGACATGCGCGCCCACTGCGCGATGGCGTCGCGCTGCGCCACCAGATCCTCGCGCGAGCGCGCGGCGCGGAAGAATTTGTGGGTATAGCCGCCGGAGCCGGTATCGGTCGGCGAGGTCAGGATACCCTTGGTCTTGTCGGCGTGCAGCGCGTCGTAGAGCCGGGCGATCGAGCGCGCGGCGTTGCGGAACGCCGGGTGGGTGGTGACGTCCTTGACCCGCTCGCCATAGACATAGACTTCGCGGCCGTCGCGCAGGCTTTCGAGATATTCGGCGCCGGTGAACGGCCGCCCCTTGGCGCCGATGGCGTCCTCGGATTTGACCCGGTCCATGGAGGGTCTCCCTGTTCTCTTTCCACTGGCGTAGCCCGCGGCGGCGGGGACGACAAGCCGCCGTCATTCCGGGGCCGAGCGAAGCGAGGAGCCCGGAATCCATAACCACAGGCGGCTCGGTTTTGGTCCCTCGGTGCGATTATTGCACGTTTCGTGATTATGGATTCCGGGCCCGCGGGCTTTCGCCCGCGTCCCGGAATGACGGGATGCGTTGCCGCTATGCAGCGCGCCTGTTAAGACTTTAGCGGGATTCGAAAAAGCGCGGCGGACGCATGGAATACTTCGTCCAGCAGCTCATCAACGGCATCACGCTCGGTTCGATCTACGGCCTGATCGCCATCGGCTATACGATGGTGTTCGGCATCATCGGCATGGTCAACTTCGCCCATGGCGACGTGTTCATGGTGTCGGCTTTCATCGCGCTGATCGCCTACCTGATCCTGACCGCCTGGCTCGGCATTTCCTCGATCGTGTTCGACCTGTTCGTCATCCTGATCGTGGCCATGGCGTTCACCTCGCTGGTCAATTGGGTGATCGAGCGGGTGGCCTACCGGCCGTTGCGCGGCTCGTTTCGCCTGGCGCCGCTGATCTCCGCCATCGGCATGTCGATCTTTCTGTCGAACTTCGTCCAGGTCACCCAAGGGCCGCGCAACAAGTCGATCCCGCCCATGGTCCAGGGCGAGTTCGTGCTGTTCGACCAGAACAATTTTCCGGTGACCCTGTCCTATAAGCAGCTCATCATCTGGGGCATCACCGCGGTGCTCTTGCTGGCGTTCTGGTATCTGGTGGCCAAGACCTCGCTCGGCCGCGCGCAGCGCGCCTGCGAGCAGGACCAGAAGATGGCGGCCTTGGTCGGCGTCGACGTCGACCGCACCATCTCGATGACGTTTGTGATCGCCGCCGCGCTCGCCGCCGTCGCCGGCACCATGTATCTGATGTATTACGGCGTGGTGACCTTTTCCGACGGTTTTGTGCCGGGCGTGAAAGCGTTCACCGCCGCCGTCCTCGGCGGTATCGGCTCGCTGCCGGGCGCCGTGGTCGGCGGCCTCCTGATCGGCCTGATCGAGACCTTCTGGTCGGCCTACTTTTCCATCGACTACAAAGACGTCGCCGCCTTCTCGGTGCTGGCGATCACTCTGATTTTCCTGCCGCAGGGCCTGTTCGGCCGGCCGGATGTCGAGAAGGTCTGAGATGCAAGCCGCTGTAAGACAAGCCGGCGCGCAAAGCGGGCGCGTCGATATCACCGGCGCGCTGCGCGACGCCGGCTTCTCCGCGCTCGTTGCCTTCGGCCTGTTCCTGCCGCTGATCGGCTTTTTGACCGGCGTCGACGGCAGCAACCAGCTGGTGTTGACCACGCGCTGGCCGCTGTTGTTCGCCGTCGTCGCCGCCGTCGCCGCCTGCCGCCTGCTTTATTGCTTTGCCATCACGCCATGGCTGGCGCGCCGCGCGCAGCAGCCAGTTCGGACGACGCCACCGGCGTGGCGCGACATTGTCGCCCACTGGTTCGTTCCGTTCGGCATCGCCTTTCTCATCGTCTATCCGGTGATCGTGTATCTCACCGCGGGAACCAGCGGCGGCCAGAAATGGATCGACAATTTCGGCATCCAGATCTTGATCTATGTGATGCTGGGCTGGGGGCTCAACATCGTCGTCGGCCTCGCCGGCCTGCTCGACCTCGGCTATGTGGCGTTCTACGCGGTCGGCGCCTATTCCTATGCGCTGCTCGCCAAAACTTTTGGGCTCACCTTCTGGATCCTGCTGCCGCTTGCCGGCGTGCTGTCGTCGTTCTGGGGCATCCTGCTCGGCTTTCCGGTGCTGCGGCTGCGCGGCGACTATCTGGCCATCGTCACGCTCGCCTTCGGCGAGATCATCCGGATCATCCTGATCAATTGGACGGCGCTGACCAACGGCTATGCCGGCATCACCGGCATTCCGCGGCCGAGCTTCTTCGGGATTCCGTTCAATGCCAATGACGACGGTTTTGCCGCGACATTCGGCCTGCCGTTCTCACCGCTCTACCGCGTCATTTTTCTCTACTATCTGATCTTGGCGCTAGCGCTGCTCACCTGCTTCGTCACGGTGCGGCTGCGCCGGCTGCCGATCGGCCGCGCCTGGGAAGCGCTGCGCGAGGACGAGATCGCCTGCCGCTCGCTCGGCATCAATACCACCAACACAAAACTCACCGCGTTTGCCATGGGCGCGATGTTCGCCGGCTTCGCCGGCTCGTTCTTCGCCGCGCGCGAGGCGTTCATCTCGCCGGAATCCTTCACCTTCATCGAGTCGGCGACCATTTTGGCCATTGTCGTACTCGGCGGCATGGGCAGCCAGATCGGCGTCGTCATCGCCGCCATCGCCATGATCGGCGGCACCGAGATTTTGCGCGAATTGGATTTCCTCAAAACGATTTTCGGCCCGACTTTCGACCCGACCCAGTATCGCATGCTGCTGTTCGGCTTCGCCATGGTGGCGATCATGATCTGGCGGCCGCGCGGCCTGATCTCGACGCGCGAGCCTTCGGTGTTCCTCAAGCGCCGCAAGACCATCGCCGCCGACCTGGTCAAGCAGGGGCGCGGCTGATGGCGGCGGCGGCGGCGGCGGCGGCGACGGCGGGGGCGGCGGCGGCGGCGGCGCGCGACGGCTCCACCGTGCTTCGCGTCGAGCATTTGACCATGCGCTTCGGCGGCCTCGTCGCAGTCGATGATCTGTCCTTCGCCGTCAAGCGCGGCACCATCACCGCGCTGATCGGGCCGAACGGGGCCGGCAAGACCACGGTGTTCAACTGCATCACCGGTTTCTACAAGCCGACCGAGGGCCGCATCGCGCTGCAGCGCGGCGACCCCGCGGTATGGGACGCCCTCGAAAGCCTGACCGACAGCGGCAACCGCGGTGTGGTGTGGGCTGACGGCGCGCTTTATCTGCTCGAGCGCATGCCCGATTATCTGGTGGCGCAGCAAGCCCGCGTCGCCCGCACCTTCCAGAATATCCGGCTGTTTCCCGGCATGACCGTGCTGGAAAATCTTTTGGTCGCCCAGCACAACCCGCTGATGCTGGCGTCCGGCTACACCTTTCTCGGCGTGCTCGGATTTCCCTCCTACGCATCGGCCGAGCGCGCGGCGCTCGACAAGGCGCGCGGCTGGCTCGACCGGTTCGGCCTGATCGAGCGCGCCGACGATCCGGCCGGCGTGCTGCCCTATGGCGCGCAGCGCCGGCTCGAAATCGCCCGCGCCATGTGCACCGATCCGGTGCTGCTCTGCCTCGACGAGCCGGCGGCCGGGCTCAATCCGCGCGAGAGCGCCGAGCTCAACGAGCTCCTGCTCGCCATCCGCAACGAGTTCGCCATCTCGATCCTTTTGATCGAGCACGACATGTCGGTGGTGATGGGCATTTCCGACCACGTCGTCGTGCTCGATTACGGCGTCAAGATCGCCGACGGCGCGCCCGAGGCGGTACGCAACGACGCCAAAGTGATCGCCGCCTATCTCGGCGTCGCCGACGAGGACGTGGCGAAAGTCGAGGCGGAGGTCGGGCTGTGAGCGCGCCGCTATTGTCGCTGCGCGGCGTGACCGCGTTCTACGGCCGCGTCATGGCGCTCAAGGGCGTCGACCTCGACGTCAATGCCGGCGAGATCGTGGCGCTGATCGGCGCCAACGGCGCCGGCAAATCCACCCTGATGATGACGGTGTGCGGCAATCCGCGCGCCCGCGACGGCGAGATAATTTTCGCCGGCCAGAACATCACCCAGCTGCCGACCCATGAGATCGCGCGGCGCAAGCTTGCGCACGCGCCGGAGGGCCGCCGCATTTTCCCCCGCATGACGGTGCTGGAAAACCTGCAGATGGGCGCGACCGTCGCCTCGCCGGGCGAATTCGCCGCCGATTTCGACCGCGTGCTGGCGCTGTTCCCGCGGCTCAACGAGCGCCTTGCCCAGCGCGGCGGTACCTTGTCGGGCGGCGAGCAGCAGATGCTGGCGATCGCGCGCGCGCTGATGAGCCGGCCAAAACTTCTCATGCTCGACGAGCCGTCGCTCGGCCTGGCGCCGCTGATCGTGCGGCAGATCTTCGACGCCATCAGAAAGCTCAACGCCGAGGACGGCCTCACCGTGTTTCTGGTCGAGCAGAACGCCTTCCATGCGCTCAAACTCGCCCACCGCGGCTATGTCATGGTCAACGGCCTGATCACGCTCACCGGCACCGGCGCCGAATTGCTCGACCGGCCGGAGGTGAAATTGGCCTATCTCGAAGGCGGCCGCCAGCAGGTCGAGCCATGATGCAGGGATTCCTTTACGAGGAAGGCTCGTTCGGCGTCTTCCTGCTGGTGACCGTCATCCTCGGCGGCGGCGCCGCGGTGCTGGCCGGGCGCGCCGTGGCCCAGACCTGGCGACCGTGGTGGCAAATCGTCGCCTATATGGCGATCCTCGGCGCCGCGGTGCGCTTCATCCATTTCGCCCTGTTCGACGGCACCTTGCTGTCGCTGCATTATTACGTGGTCGACAGCGCCATTTGCCTCCTGTTCGGCCTGACCGGTTTCCAGGCCGCCCGTGCCGCGCAAATGGTCAGCCAATATCGCTGGATCAATCAGCCGAGCGGCCCACTGCGCTGGCGCCGCAAACGGCCTTGACGTAACATCGCGGCAAGCCCGAATTTCTCGGCTCCAGGCAAGGGGAATTGACGATGAAAAACATCATGACGCTCGGCCTCGCGCTGGGCTTGGCATCGGCACTGGCGCAATCCGCTTCCGCCCAGGTGAAATTCGGCGTCGGCGGCCCGATCACCGGCCCCAATGCTGCGACCGGCGCGCAAATGAAGAACGGCGTCGACCAGGCGGCGACCGACCTCAACGCCGCGGGCGGCATTCTCAATCAAAAGATCACGACCGAGTTCGGCGACGACGTCTCCGATCCCAAGCAAGGCGTCTCGGTCGCCAACAAGTTCACCGGCGACGGCGTAAAATTCGTCATCGGCCACTACAATTCCGGCGTCACCATCCCGGCGTCGGAGGTCTACCAGGAAAACGGCATCCTCGAGATCACGCCGGCCTCGACCAATCCGACCGTTACCGAGCGCGGCATGTGGAACATCTTCCGCACCTGCGGCCGCGACGATCAGCAAGGCAAGGTCGCCGGCACCTACATCCTCGCCCACTTCAAGGGCAAGAAGATCGCCTTCGTCCACGACAAGACCACCTACGGCAAGGGACTTGCCGACGAGACGCTGAAGACGATCAAGGCCGGCGGCATGAAAGAGGTGCTCTACGAAGGCATCAATACCGGCGAGAAGGATTATTCGGCGCTGATCTCCAAGATCAAGCAATCGGGCGCCGATCTGGTTTATTTCGGCGGCCTCTATACCGAAGGCGGCCTGATCGTGCGGCAGATGCGCGACCAGGGCGTCAAGGCGCCGTTGATGGGCGGCGACGGCATCACCTCCGACGAGTTCGCTTCGGTCGGCGGCCCGGGCGTCGAAGGCACGCTGATGACCTACGGCCCCGATCCGCGCAACAAGCCGGAAGCCAAAGCCGTGGTGGCGGAATTCCGCGCCAAGAAATTCGAGCCGGAGGCCTATACGCTCTACAGCTACGCCGGCGTGCAAATCATCAAGCAGGCGGCGGACGCCGCGAAATCGGCCGACCCGAAGAAAGTCGCCGACACGATGCATTCCGGCATGAGCTTCAAGACGGTGCTCGGCGACATCGCCTACGACAAGAAGGGCGACATCACCAAGCTCGATTACGTGATGTATATCTGGAAGAAGGACGCCAGCGGCAAGATCACCTACGTCCAGTGTCCGGATTCCGGCTGCACGATGTAACTCCTCGTCATTGCGAGCGGAGCGAAGCAATCCAGCTCTGCGGCTCCGCTGGATTGCTTCGTCGCGTCGCTCCTCGCAATGACGAACGTAGAACGGACGGCGCTTGAGCACGAGACAACCCGCCGTCTACATCATGGCCAATCGGCGGAATGGCGCGCTTTATACCGGCGTGACGTCAAATTTGCCGCAAAGGGTATGGCTGCATCGCACGGGCGCGCTACGTGGTTTCACGTCCAGATATGGATGCAAAATACTTGTATGGTACGAGGTGCATTCGACAATGATGGACGCTATCGCGCGCGAAAAGCAGATCAAAGGCGGATCGAGAAAGAAAAAGCTGGCCTTGATCGAGGCTCTCAACCCGACTTGGCGTGACTTGTACGAAGAGTTGGGCTGAACCGTCATTGCGAGCGAAGCGAAGCAATCCAGTTCTGCGGCGCCGTTCTGGATTGCTTCGTCGCTTCGCTCCTCGCAATGACGAGGGGATTCACCCGATCTTACCCAGCACCGGGAACGTATCGAGCAGCCAATAGCTCGCCTGGCTGACGGCGCCGGTCAGAAAGGCGGTGCCGGTGAGCACCAGAAGCCCGCCCATCGCCTTTTCGACGAAGCCGAGACTTTTGCGGAAGCGGGCGAGGAAGGCGGCGAACGGTTCCACCGCCAGCGCCGCGACGATGAACGGCACGCCAAGGCCGAGCGAATAGACCGCGAGCATGCCGGCGCCCTTCGCCACGGTTGCCTCCGACGCGGCGATCGCCAGGATGGCGGCGAGGATCGGGCCGATGCACGGCGTCCAGCCGAACGCAAAAGCGAGCCCCATCAGATAGGCGCCCCACAGGCCGACCGGCTTTGCCACGTCGAGCCGCTTCTCGCGCATCAACAGCGCGATCGGCGTCAGCCCGAGGAAATGCAGGCCCATGACGATGATGCCGAGGCCGGCGACGATCGCCAGTTCATTGGAATAGGCGCGCAGCACCGCACCGATCACGCTGGCGCCGGCGCCGAGCGCGACGAACACGGTGGAGAAGCCGAGCACGAACAGTAGCGCCGCGACGATGGTTTGCCGCCCGGCCCGCGGTTGCGTCTCGGCATCGACAAACCGCTCCAGCGACGTGCCGGTCAGATAAACGAGATAGGGCGGCACCAGCGGCAGCACGCAGGGCGACAGAAAGCTCAGCATGCCCGCGACGAGCGCCGCCAATATCGAGACATTCGTCATGGCGCATGCAATGCACCGGGCCTCATGGCGATTGCAAGGCTTCCTCGCTCCGCACGTGGTCTCCCTCTCCCCGCTTGCGGGGAGAGGGTGGGGTGAGGGGGCGTTTCCGCTGGGCTGAGAATTGCGGAAATGTCTGCAACGCAGCGGGGAGAGGTTATGATGCAGCCCATGCGCAACCTCATCACCGACGTCCCCGGCATAAAGGTCGGCCATGGTACCGACCTGCGCCTCGGCTCGGGCTCGACCGTGGTGGTTTTCGACGAACCCGCCGCGGCCTCGATCGACGTGCGCGGCGGCGGGCCGGGCACCCGCGAGACGGCGCTGCTCGACCCGGCGCAGACGGTCGAGGGCATCGACGCCGTGGTGCTGTCCGGCGGCTCGGCCTTCGGTCTCGATGCCGCGTCGGGCGCCCAGGCCTGGCTCAACGAGCAAGGCCGCGGCTTTGTGGTGCGCACCGCGCGGGTGCCGATCGTGCCGGCGGCGGTGCTGTTCGATCTGTTGAGCGGCGGCGACAAGGAATGGGGCCGGTTCCCGCCCTATCGCGAGCTCGGCTATGCGGCGGCTGCTTCCGCCGCGGCCGAATTCGCGCTCGGCAGCGTCGGCGCCGGCACCGGCGCCACCACGGTCAATTACAAGGGCGGCATCGGTTCCGCCTCGGCGCAGACGCCGGACGGCCATACCGTCGGCGCGCTCGCCGCCGTCAATGCGGTCGGCAGCGTGGTGATCGATCACGGCCCGTGGTTTTGGGCGGCGCCGTTCGAACAGAACGGCGAATTCGGCGGCCGCGGATTTCCCGCCGCTTTACCATTGGGCGCGCTCGCGCTTCGCACCAAGGGAACTCCGCAAGCGAGCACCACGTTGGTGATCGTTGCGACCGATGCTGCGCTGAACAAGGCGCAGGCGAAGCGGCTTGCGGTGATGGCGCAGTCGGGCCTGTCGCGGGCGATCTACCCGGTGCACACGCCGCTCGACGGCGACGTGGTGTTTGCGGCCTCGACCGGCCGCCGGCCGCTGGGCGATCCGCAGCTCGGTCTGACCGGCATTGGCGCGGTCGCCGCCAACGTGGTGGCGCGCGCGATTGCGCGTGGGATTTATGAAGCAACCGCGCTGCCATTGTCCGGCGCAATGCGCAGTTGGCAGGACGAATTCGGGCACTGAAACGAGCGGATGGATGGAACCGTTGATGCAGAAACCACGATCCGCATCTTTGATGGGACCACGCCTCGTTTTCGTTGACTCGCTCTGCGTTTGCGCTTTCACTCGCCGTGGGCAGGGTCGCGGTAGTTGCGGAGGGTAATATGCGCGTCGTTGTCGTTGTTTTTGCGGCGTTATTGACGCTCGGCCTCGCGGCATTCGGTGTCGTGGCCGCCCAGCGCGCCAACGCCCCGGCCACGCCGACCGCCATGGTTGCGCCGGCCGCGCCGCCGGTTCAGAGCACGCGCCCGACTCCGGTGCGCGCGCCGGTCACCGAGATTTCCCAGACTCAGCCGACTGAAGCAGCGAAGCCGAATGTCGTCGCCACGCCGGCCGTCGCTGCACCAGCCGTCGCTCCTGTTGCCGCTGCGCCGATCGTCGTTGCCCAAAACACGCCTGCGCCGGCTGTAGCCCCCGCTCCCGCTGCGGCGCCAACGCCCAGCGCCGCTGCCGCGCCCCCACCGGCCAAAGGCATTCCCACCTGCGACAAGCCCGACGGCATGGGCCTCGCCCGCACCGTCGAGATCGACACCACCGGCGGCCCCGCGTTCGGCACCGAGCATTTCAAGCAGTACGATTTCCTGCGCGAGAAGGAAGTGGTGCTGACCTTCGACGACGGCCCGTGGCCGGAGAACACGCCGGCGGTGATCAAGGCGCTCACCAACATGTGCGTCAAGGCGACCTTCTTCGAGATCGGCGAACACGCCACCTACCGGCCCGATATTTCGAAGATGGTGGCCGCGGCCGGCATGACCGTCGGCAGCCACACCTGGTCGCACAAGGATCTGGCGCGAAAACCCTATGCCACCGACATCGAGAAGGCGAAAGACGAGATCGAGATGGGAGTGAGCGCCGTGCACAGCGCGGTCGGCGGCCCGATCGCGCCGTTCTTCCGCTTCCCCGATCTGCAGCAGCCGGCCGATCTGATGACCTATCTCGGCACCCGCAACATCGCGATCTTCTCGACCGACATCGACACGTTCGACTTCAAGATACGCAAGCCCGACGACGTCATCAAATCGGCGATGACCAAGCTTGCCAAGAACGGCAAGGGCATCCTGTTGATGCATGATTTCCAGCACGCCACCGCCGAAGCGATCCCGGAACTGCTGCGCCAGCTCAAGGCCGGCGGCTACAAGATCGTGCACATGGTGCCGAAACAGCCGGTGACCACGATCGCCAAATACGACGACATGGTGCGGGCGCAGGACAAGTTCTCCAACGCCAACAACACGCGGCCGCAGTCGAGCGTGGTCAAGACGATCAACGAATAGCGTCATTCCGGGGCGGCCCGAAGGGTCGCGCCCGGAATCCATAATCACGATCGTTTCAGAACAGCGCTCATGTTCGCGCCCTTTCTGCCAGGCGTGCGGTTATGGATTCCGGGCTCGCGCTATCGCGCGCCCCGGAATGACGCTCAGTGCATAAACCGCTCCGCCGCGTAAGGCGCCGGATCGCAGAACGGCGTCGCGCCGGTCATCATCTCGGCGAGAAGACGGCCGGTGGCCGGGCCGAGCGACAGGCCCCAATGGCCGTGGCCGTAGGCGAGCCAGAGCCCGCGTTTTTGCCCGGGCGCGCGTGCGATCACCGGGCGGGAATCGGCAAAGCACGGCCGCGACCCCATCCACGGCTGCGGCTCGACCGCCGCGCCGAGCGCGAACAATTCGCGCGCCCGCGGCAGCACGCGATCGAACTGCACCGGAGTCGGCTGAGCATCGCGCGCGGCGAATTCGGCGCCGGTGGTGACGCGGATGCCCTGCTCCATCGGCGTGATGACGTAGCCGTTGTCGGCGTCCAGCACCGGCCGGCTCAGCCCGGCATTGCCTTGCGGGCGAAAATGCCAGTGATAACCGCGCTTGACGGCCATCGGCAGTTTGATGCCGAGCGGCGCGATCAGGTCCGGCGTCCAGGGCCCGAGCGCGACCACCACGTCGCCGGCATCGAGCGGGCCCGCGGCGGTATCGACCCGCCAATACGGCTCGGCGCGGTGCAGGCTGCGTGCGTCGCCGGTCAACGACAGTCCGCCGAGAGCTGCGAACCGCGCCGCATAGGCGCGCGTCACCGCCAGCGGATTGCTGATGCTCACCGCGCCGGTCCAGTGCACGGCATGGCGGAACGCCGGCTTGAGCGACGGCTCCAGCGCGCGCGCGGCGTCGCCGTCGAGTGGCACATTGGCGATGCCGAAGCGCGCGGCGAGTTCGAGCTCGCGCGCCTGCGCCGCGAACGAGGCGTCGCTGCGGTATAATTTCAGCCAGCCGGTATAGCGGAAATATTTTGCCGCGCCGGATTCCGCGCTCAGCGCCTCATGCTCGGCGACCGCGCGCGCCATCAGCGGCCGCATGATGTGCGCCGTCTCGATCAGCCGTTCCGGCTGCGAGGCGGCACGGAACGCCAACAGCCACGGCGCCACTTGCGGCAGGAACGACAGGTGATAATTGGCTTCCGGCGCACGTTTGAGCGCGACCCGCAGCAGCGCCGAAAAGCTCGACGGAAACGCCGGCGGAAACAGCGTGTTGCCCTCGATGATGCCGCTGTTGCCGTAGGAGGTGCCCTCGCCCGGGCCGCCACGATCGACCAGCGCGACCGCAACGCCGCGCTTGGCGAGATGCACGGCAATCGAGGTGCCGACGATTCCGGCTCCGAGCACAATGGTATCGACGCGCGCCACGGCGACCTCCTGCGCAGGAGGTATAGCGCCGATCGGGGCAAGTCCAGTCACGGCTTATGGCTGCGAAACAGCGGTTTCGTGCCCGTTGCCCGCCCCTGAACGGCGTGTTACGCGAACGTTGAATCCGGAGAATCCAGTGCATCGCCCGCTCATCATCGCGCCGTCGATCCTGGCCGCCGACTTCGCCAAGCTCGGCGATGAGGTGCGTGCGGTCGATGCCGCCGGCGCCGACTGGATCCACGTCGACGTCATGGACGGCCATTTCGTGCCGAACATTTCCATCGGCCCGGACATCGTCAAGGCGATCCGGCCCTACACCAAGAAGCCGCTCGACGTGCATCTGATGATCGCGCCGTGCGATCCCTACCTCGAAGCCTTCGCCAAGGCGGGCTCCGACATCATCACCGTGCATGTCGAGGCCGGCCCGCACATCCACCGCTCGCTGCAGGCGATCCGCGCGCTCGGCAAGAAGGCCGGCGTCACCATGAATCCCGGCACCCATGAGAGCGCGGTCGAGCACGTCATCGACCTCGTCGACCTGATCCTCGTCATGTCGGTCAATCCCGGCTTCGGCGGTCAGAAATTCATTCCCGAAGCAGTCGCCAAAGTCCGCAACCTGCGCGCCATGGCGGCGGGACGGCCGATCGACATCGAGATCGATGGCGGCATCACGGCGCACGTGGCGCCCGAAGTCGCGCGCGCCGGCGCCAACGCCTTCGTCGCCGGCTCCGCCGTGTTCAAGGACCGCACGCCGGAGAGCTACCGCGCCAATATCGCGGCGATCCGCAACGCCGCGGCACTGGCGCGCGGGGAAGCGGCGTGAGCGGCGCGCTCAAAACCGTACCGTTCGATGCGGCCGAATATCTCCGCAATCGAAAAGCGCAAGCGGAATATCTGGCGGCGGCATTTGAAACCGGTGACCCTGAATTTCTTCGTGACGCTCATAAGGTTGTAGCCCGAGCCCGCAGAATGATCGGCTCGACAATGAAGCGACTTCGCCGGCGTGGCCGAGGCTACCGATGATCCCGCGCTACACCCGCCCGCAGATGGCGGCGATCTGGTCGCCGCAGACGCGGTTTCGCATCTGGTTCGAGATCGAGGCCCATGCCGCCGACGCCATGGCCGGGCTCGGCATGATCCCGAAAGCGGCGGCCAAGAAAATCTGGGCCAAGGGCAAGGCGGCGCAATTCGATATCGCGCGCATCGACGAGATCGAACGCGAGACCAAGCACGACGTCATCGCCTTCCTCACCCACCTCGCCGAAATCGTCGGCCCCGAGGCGCGCTTCGTGCATCAGGGCATGACCTCGTCCGACGTGCTCGACACCTGCCTCAACGTGCAGCTGGTGCGCGCCGCCGATCTTTTGATCGCCGACGTCGAGGCCCTCAACAAAGCGCTGGAGCGCCGCGCCCGCGAATACAAATTCACCCCGACCATCGGCCGCTCCCACGGCATCCATGCCGAGCCGACCACGTTCGGGCTGAAACTCGCCGTCGCCTATGCCGAGTTTTCTCGCGCGCGTGAGCGCCTGATCGCGGCGCGCGCCGAGGTCGCGACCTGCGCGATCTCCGGCTCGGTCGGAACTTTTGCCCAGGTCGATCCGCGGGTCGAAGCCCATGTCGCGCGCAAGATGGGGCTCAAGGTCGAGCCGATCTCGACGCAAATCATTCCGCGCGACCGCCACGCCATGTATTTCGCCACGCTCGGCGTTGTCGCGGCGTCGGTCGAGCGGCTGGCGACGGAAATCCGCCACCTGCAGCGCACCGAAGTGTTGGAGGCCGAGGAGTATTTCTCCGCGGGCCAAAAAGGATCCTCGTCGATGCCGCACAAGCGCAATCCAGTGCTGTCGGAAAATCTCGTCGGGCTTGCCCGCATGGTGCGGGCCTATGTGACGCCGGCGCTGGAAGACGTGACGCTCTGGCACGAGCGCGACATTTCCCATTCCTCGGTCGAGCGCATGATCGGCCCTGACGCCACGGTGACGCTCGATTTCGCGCTCGGCCGCCTCACCGGCCTCATCGACAAGCTCGTCGTCTATCCGGACAACATGCGCAAGAATCTCGACCGCCTGGGCGGGTTGGTGCACTCCCAGCGCGTGCTGCTGGCGCTGACGCAAAAAGGCGTGGCGCGCGAGGACGCTTATCGGCTGGTGCAGCGCAACGCCATGAAAGTGTGGCAGGGCGGCGGCGATTTCCTCACCCTGCTCAGGGCCGACAAGGAGTTACGCAAGCATTTGAGCGACAAAGAGCTCGCCGCCAATTTCGACCTCGATTTTCATTTCTCCCACGTCGACACCGTCTTCCGCCGCGTGTTCGGCAAGGCGTGAGAATCAGCGCCGCCTGACACGGTGCCGGCACGCTGTCCATCAATGCTTCGTCGCCGCCGCGGCGCGTTTTTGGCGCCGCGGCCGATTGTTTGTTTGCCCGACTCACCTGCCGCGGCGTAACGTCGCCGCAACTTTGCCAACAGCGAATCACCTTCAGGAGCGAACCATGGGCCGATTGGTGCGCAAGCCGGTAGTGCCCGACCTCGATCTGCAAATCGCGGGGCTCGACAGCGTGCTGCAGTCCGACATCGCCGGCATGCAAATGGCCGGCGCGGTGGCGGGCGACAATTATGTCGAGCGCATGGTCAAGTATATTCCGGGCGAAGTGATCGGCTTTTCCATGCTGATCAATGCCATCCTCGATCAGGCCCTAAAAGCCGGCGGGCCGAATGCCGCCATGGCCGGCCTGCCGATCGCGGCAATCGCCACCGGCGCCTTGCTGATCGGCTGCATCCTCACCCCCCTGTTCTGCTGGTATGTGCGCGAGGACGGCGACGCCTGGATGGTCAACGCCCTGGTCTCGACCATCGCCTTTCCGTTCTGGGCTTACCTGATGGGCGCGGTCGCCTTCGCCGGCATCCATGACGGCAATCTCGCGGTGATCCTGGTGCTGACCTTCACCGTGATCTCAGGCCTGATCTCGCCCGTAGCGCGCCGGCCGAAGGTCGCCGCCCGGCAGGAGGCCGCGCCGCCCAAGGACGGGCCGCGGCTGGTCGAGGCTTTCGCTTAAAGCGCGATTGCGCGCCGCCACGCCGGCGATTGCGGGCGGCCGGCGCCTCATGGCATGAAGTCGCGCCATGGCGGCGCGGGAAACCATTCTGCTGTTCGATTCCGGCCTCGGCGGGCTCACCGTCTTCCGCGAGGTCGCGGCGGTGCGGCCGCAAGCCGATTTGCATCTGGTCGCCGACGATGCCGGGTTCCCCTATGGCGGGCTGCAGGAGCCGGCGCTGGTCGCCCGCGTCGCCGCCTTGATGGGCGAATTGATCGAGACGCATCGGCCTGACCTCGTGGTCATCGCCTGCAATACCGCTTCGACCATCGTGCTAGCCGACCTGCGCAAGACATTTTCGGTGCCGTTCGTCGGCACCGTGCCGGCGATAAAACCGGCCTGCGCGGCCTCGGTGACCAAGCGCGTCTCGGTCCTCGGCACCGAGGCGACGGTGACCCGCGAATATACCCGCGCGCTCATTCGCGACTATGCGCAGGGCTGCGAGGTCACCCTCGTCGGATCGAAGAAACTCGCGGCCTATGCGGAAGCGGAGCTGGCCGGCGCGCCTGCCAGCGACGCGGCATTGCGCGCCGAGATCGCCGCCTGCTTCGTCGATGACGGCAAACGCACCGATACGGTCGTGCTCGCCTGCACCCATTATCCGCTGTTGCTCGACCGCTTGCGGCAGCTGGCGCCGTGGCCGGTGAATTTCATCGATCCGGCGCCGGCGATCGCGCGGCGCGTCGTCGATCTGCTCGGCCCCGCCCCGCCGTCGGCGGGCCAGGGGACCAGGCGAGCCACTTTCACGTCGGGCCGCGCGCCGGCCGCCGTGCTCGATCGTTTCGGCATTCACGCGGCCGAACTAACAAAGCCTGCCTGATCTCCGATCAGCGCCTGCAGCGAATTTAGGCCAGGTCCGGCTTGCCGCTGCGGCCCCTCGCCGTTACGCTTTACGCTGTCGGGAATGATGAGGATCGGGGAGACAGACCATGACCGTTGCCGTTCCAACCGTGGGCGCCGCCTGGTATTTGAACCGCTGGAACCAGCTCATTCTCGGCGTCGTCGCCATGATGGCGATCTCCAGTCCGCAATATGTCTGGACGCTGTTCACCGGTCCGCTCAACCAGAAGCTTGGAACGACGCTGGCGGAGCTGCAGTGGACCGTCTCGCTGCTGATCATCCTGCAAACCTGGTTCTCGCCGTTCCAGGCCTATCTGGTCGACCGCTTCGGGCCGCGTCTATTGATCTCGGTCGGAGCGCTGTTGTCCGGCGCAGGTTGGGTTCTTTCCGCTTCGGTCGACAATATCTGGGCGCTCTACTTCACCTATGGCGTGCTCGGCGGGTTCGGCACCGGAATCATCTATGTCGGCATCATCGGGCTCATGGTGCGCTGGTTTCCTGACCGTCGCGGCCTTGCCACCGGCCTCGCCGCGGCGGGCTATGGCTTCGGTGCCATCTTCACCAGTTTCCCGATCGACAGCATGATCAAAAGCTCCGGCTATGCCCACACGCTCGTCGTGTGGGGCATCATCCAGGGCGTCATCGGCATCCTCGCGGCGCAATGGCTGCGCACGCCGCCCGAGAATTATCAGGCTCCGGCCGCCGCGGCGACCGCCGCCGAGCAGACCCAGCACAGCTATTCGCCGCGCGAAATGCTGCAAAACCCGATCTTCTATCTGTTGTTCGTGATGATGAGCATGATGTCGACCTCGGGGCTGATGGTCGTGTTCAATGTCGGCCCGTTCGCCAAGGATTTCGGCGTCGCCAACGTGCTGGTCTTGGGCATGGCGGCGCTGCCGCTGTCGCTGACGCTGTCCCGCTTCACCAACGGCCTGACCCGGCCGTTCTTCGGTTGGGTCTCCGACCATATCGGCCGCGAGAACACTATGGCACTGGCCTTCTCGCTCGAATGCCTCGCCATCCTGATCCTGTTCGCGTTCATCGACCGGCCGGCGCTGTTCGTCGTACTGACCGGGCTGGTGTTCTTCGGCTGGGGCGAAATCTTCTCGCTGTTCCCCTCGACGCTGACCGACACGTTCGGGCCGAAATACGCGGCCACCAATTACGGCTTCCTCTATATCGCCCAAGGCGTCGGCTCGATCCTGGCCGGACCCGCGGCGGCGTTTCTCAAGCAGTCGACCGGAAGCTGGACCGCCGTGTTCATCGTCGTTGCGGTCCTCGATGCCGTCACCGCGCTGCTGGCGATCACGGTGCTGCGAGCCATGCGGCGCAGGCACTTCGCCCAAGGCTAGCCGGCACCGGTTTGACACTTTGCCGGTTTCCCCCTAGAAACCGGCCACTTCGCGGGCCCAATATTGCTAAAAAAGCATGGGCCCGCGCGGTGTTTCGCGACCCGCGGTTTGTGCTGCGCTTAGGCGGCAAAAACCTGTCGGTTCCGCCAACAGGGCGGAACAGGAGGAGGGCGCGATCCTCAGCCATTCTTGCAAAAGCGAGGACGCGAATGACCAAGCGCCATCAGGCGAAGTACAAGATCGACCGGCGGATGGGCCAGAACATCTGGGGCCGGCCGAAATCTCCGATCAACAAACGCGAATACGGCCCCGGCCAGCACGGCCAGCGCCGCAAGGGCAAGCTGTCGGACTACGGCGTGCAATTGCGCGCCAAGCAAAAGCTAAAAGGCTACTACGCCAACATGTCGGAGCGGCACTTCCGCGGCATCTACGACGAGGCGCGCCGGCTCAAAGGCGACACCGGCGCCACCATGATCGCGCTGCTCGAGCGCCGGCTCGACACCGTGATCTACCGCGCCAAATTCGTGCCGACCGTGTTTGCCGCGCGCCAGTTCATCAGCCACGGCCACATCACCGTGAACGGCAAGCGCGTCAATGTCGCGAGCTACCGCGTCAAGGTCGGCGATCTGGTCGAGGTCAAGGAGAAGTCGCGGCAGCTGGCGCTGGTGCTCGAAGCCACAGCGCTGGGCGAGCGCGACGTGCCGGACTATGTCGACGTCGACCACTCCAAAATGTCAGCCAAGCTGTCGCGCATACCGGGGCTCGGCGACGTGCCCTATCCGGTGCAGATGGAACCGCACCTGGTGGTCGAATTTTACTCGCGCTGACAATTACTTGGCGGCACGCGCTGACAAAACAGCCGAGCCGCACGCGGCGCTGAATAGCTGGCTATGAGCGGGCGGCGCGGCGCTCAAGCCTGCGCCGCTTCCTTGACCGGGATGCCCTTGTCCTTGAGCAGCGATTGCAACTCGCCGGCCTGGAACATTTCGCGCACGATGTCGCAGCCGCCGACGAACTCGCCCTTGACGTAAAGCTGCGGGATGGTCGGCCAGTTCGAATAGTTCTTGATGCCGCCGCGCAGGTCGTCGTTTTCCAGCACGTTGAGGCCCTTATACGGCACGCCCAGGTAATCGAGGATCTGCACGATCTGGCCGGAAAAGCCGCACATCGGGAATTGCGGCGTGCCCTTCATGAACAGCACGACGTCGTTGCCCTTTACCTCATTGGCGATGAATTGCTCGATTGACATTGCGGTCATCCTTCCTGGCGCCGCCGGCTGCCCCAGCCGCGCGACTCTCACCCTTTCGCGGTTTCAATATAGGTAGCGCAAATCCATATGGCAAAACAGGACAAGGCCCATGCCGGGATTTCATGCCTGGACGCTCAAATCGCGCCGCGAACGGAACAGCCGCCATTCCATCGCCATAGAGAATGGATTTCCGTCCGCGGGCGAACGTGCAGAATGACCGCCGACAGCGGCTTTAGCCAGGTTACGGCGTGCCGGTCTGCAGCGCCAGCGCGTGCAGCTTGCCGCCCATTTCGCCTTTGAGCGCCTCGTAGACGATCTGGTGCTGCTGGACGCGGGATTTGCCGCGAAACGATTCGGCGATCACGGTCGCGGCATAATGGTCGCCGTCGCCGGCGAGATCGCGGATCGTCACCTCGGCGTCGGGAATGCGGGCCCGGATCAGACGCTCGATATCGTTCGCGGCCATAGCCATGGTGCGTCTCCTCGCGGCGCCCCGCTTGCCGACGATGCGCTGGATTAGCAGATCGCCGCCGCGCGGCAAAGGTTTGCCGGCCCCTCGCCCCTGGACGCCGCGCAAGCCGCCATGCATGTTTTGCCGCAAAACATGCCGGCGTCCACGCCGCGGGAAGGGCCATCCGATGTTGAGATTTATCGCGTTTGCCGCGTTGCTGCTGCCGCTGTCGCTCGATCAAGCCGCGGCCCAGCCCAGCCAGGCCCAACGCGACGCCATCCGCGCCGCCTGCCGCTCCGATTTCATCGCCAATTGCTCCAGCGTGCAGCCCGACGGCAAGGAGGCGTTCGAGTGCCTGTTGCGCAACGACGCCAAGCTTTCGGCCTCCTGCCGGACCGCGGTGAACGCTGCCGCCCCGAAGCCGGCGCAGCCCGCCGCCGCCGCGGCACCCTCGCCGGCAACGGCGGTTCCGGTGCCGTCCGAGACCGCGCCACCGGCCACCAAAGCCGAACGAGCGCCGCCGGGGATTCAGGTCGCCCCGGCCGAAACCCAGAACGAGCAGCTCAAGGCCGTGCAGCAGGCCTGCACGCTCAACGATTTTGTCGCGCACTGCTCCTGGATCGCGCCGAACAATCCGGAAATTCTGTTGTGCCTGAAAGGCAATGCGGCCGATCTCTCACCTAACTGCCAAGCTGCGGTGCAATCGCTTCCGGCTTCGCCGCCGGCTGCTGCGGCACCATCGCCGGCTGCTGCTGAGCCAGCGCGGCAGGCGGCACCGGCCAAAAAGCCGGCAGAGCCCAAGCCACCGGAACCGGCCCGCGCCAGCCGCCGCGGCGGCGCCCACGGATCAGCAGAAAGCCGCCATCCGCGCGTCGTGCCGGTCCGATTTCATGTCCCATTGCGCCGGCGTGCAGCCCGGCGGCGCCGAAGCGCTGCAATGTCTCAAGCGCAACGAAGCGCAACTGTCGACGGCGTGTCGCAGCGCCGTGGCGGCGATTGGCGGCGGCGGCGGCGGCGGTGGTGGTGCCCGGCGCCGCAGCCCCATCCGGAGCACCGGCGGCGGCCGCGCCGGCGGTCGCCCCCATCGGGCCGATGCCGACGCTGCGCCCGCGCGAGGCGCTGGCGATCGTGCAAGTTTGCGGCCCGGAAGTGCGGTCGCTCTGCGCCGGCGTCCCGTTCGGCGGCGGCCGTGTCATCACTTGTCTTGCCGCCAACGCATCTCGTCTGTCGCCCGGCTGTTACAGCGCGCTGAGCGCCGCGGCGAGCCGCTAAGGGATTAGCTCGCCGGGCCCGCCATATAGGCCGGCAGCCAGCGCTCGAACGCCTCTTTGAGCTGCGCCACGGGAAGCGGGCGCTCGCCGGCAATCGCCAGAATTTTGCCGCCGGTCGTGCCGAGCCGCGTCAACGGCACGCCGGCCACCTTGGCGCGCTGGGCGATCAGATCGGCATTCCTGCCGGTCACGACGTAACGGCCCTGATCCTCGCCGAACCAGAACGCGTGGGCGGGAATTTTTGCCGAACCTTCGACCACCGCGCCGATGCCGGACGCCATCGCCATTTCGGCGAGCGCGACCAGTAGTCCGCCGTCGGAAAGGTCGTGCACGGCGGTAACGACGCCGTCGCGGATCAGGCTGCGCACGAAATCGCCGTGACGTTTCTCCGCGGCGAGATCGACCGGCGGCGGCGCGCCCTCCTCGCGACCGCAAATGTCGCGCAAATAGACCGATTGGCCGAGCCAGCCCTGGGTCTCGCCGAAAAGCAGGATCGCTTCGCCCTCGGCTTTGAAGCGGAGCGTCATCGACGTGGTGAACTCGTCGAGCACGCCGACGCCGCCGATGGTCGGCGTCGGCAAAATCGCGCGCCCGTTGGTCTCGTTGTAGAGCGAGACGTTGCCGGAGACGATGGGGAAATCGAGCGCGCGCGCGGCCTCGCCGATGCCGCGGATGCAGCCGACCAGTTGGCCCATGATCTCCGGCCGCTCCGGATTGCCGAAATTGAGATTGTCGGTGAGCGCCAGCGGTTTGGCGCCGACCGCGGTGAGATTGCGCCAGGCTTCGGCCACCGCCTGCTTGCCGCCTTCGAACGGATCGGCCTCGCAATAACGCGGCGTCACATCCGAGGTAAGCGCCAGCGCCTTCGGGCCGTCGTTGATGCGCACCACGGCGGCGTCGCCGCCCGGCCGCTGCACCGTATTGCCGATAATGACGTGGTCGTACTGCTCCCAGACCCAACGCCGTGAACACAGGTCCGGCGAACCGATCAGCTTTTCCAGCGCAGCGGCGACCGGCATTGGCGGCACGACATCCGCGGCCTGCACGATTTTTCGCTTCTCGGTTTCGGCAAAAGGCCGATCGTAGACCGGCGCCTCGTCGCCGAGCTCCTTGATCGGCAGGTCGGCCATGACCGCGCCGCCATGGCGGACGACGAAGCGCTTGCTCGGCGTGGTTTCGCCGACCACGGCGAAGTCGAGGCCCCATTTGCGGAAGATCGCTTCGGCCTCCTGTTCCTTCTCCGGCTTGAGCACCATGAGCATGCGCTCTTGGCTCTCCGACAGCATCATTTCGTAGGCGCTCATGCCGATCTCGCGGCACGGCACTTTGTCGAGGTTGAGCGTGACGCCGAGATCGCCCTTGGCGCCCATTTCCACCGCCGAGCAGGTCAGCCCAGCCGCGCCCATGTCCTGGATGGCGATGACGCAGCCCTTGGCCATGATTTCGAGGCAGGCTTCGAGCAGAAGCTTTTCCGAGAACGGATCGCCGACCTGCACGGTCGGGCGCTTCTCCTCGGCGTCGGCGCCGAACTCGGCCGACGCCATGCTGGCGCCGTGGATGCCGTCGCGGCCGGTTTTCGAGCCGAGATAGACGATCGGCATGCCGACGCCGGACGCCGCCGAGTAAAAAATCTTGTCGACGTCGGCCAGCCCCACGGCCATGGCATTGACCAGGCAATTGCCGTCGTAGCGGCGGTGGAAGCGCACCTCGCCGCCCACGGTTGGGACTCCAAATGAATTGCCGTAACCGCCGATGCCGGCGACGACACCGCCGACCAGCGCCCGCGTCTTCGGATGCTTTGGATCGCCGAACGACAGCGCGTTGAGGCAGGCGATCGGCCGCGCCCCCATGGTGAAGACGTCGCGCAAAATGCCGCCGACGCCGGTCGCGGCGCCCTGATAGGGCTCGATGTAGCTCGGGTGGTTGTGGCTCTCCATCTTGAACACCGCGACCAGCCCGTCGCCGATGTCGATGACGCCGGCGTTCTCGCCCGGCCCCTGGATCACCCAGGGCGCCTTGGTCGGCAGCGTGCGCAGATGAACTTTCGAGGATTTGTACGAGCAGTGCTCGTTCCACATCGCCGAGAAAATGCCGAGCTCGGTGAATGTCGGCCTGCGGCCGATGAGCTTCTCGAGGCGCGCGTATTCGTCCGGCTTGAGGCCGTGCTCGGCGATCAGTTCGGGTGTGATGGCAGGTTCGTTGGATTTCACACTAATCGCGCCCAAAGCTTAGAATCTCCTGCACCGCACCCGTGATCCTACGCCGCATTGCAGTCTTCATCATGTAGCCACCCCTGTTCGTTCGTGGGGCAAACAGGCCTTGCTTATATTGTTTACCGAGCTTCAAACCCCAATACTTCGGAGCTCGCAAGCAAATCACAACGCGTTCACCGGCTTCTGCCTCGGGAAAAAGAACATCCTGAGCCCATTCAATAGAGGTGCGACACGACGCCAAGGCAGAAAGCAGTTCCCAGTCATGAAAGCGCTTTGAGTGGTATGGACAGATTTCGAGTATCGCTATTTTTGATCGCAACTTTTCCCAAGGGCCGAGTCTCTTGGTTCGACTCTGCCACCAGGTCCAGCCTTCCTTGTGCTCCTTAGGGGTAGATAGGGGCTCACAGCCAAGCAGTCGCCGCAATTTTTCGCGGTGCCCCTCTTCGGACTTCGCTTTGGAATAGTCACTGCGTGACAGTCCTGGCGCCAAATAGAGTAACGTTACGGGGGCGCATTTTAGCGATCCCGTGAATGGCACCGGTAGAACGCTCATATTGAAGTGGTGCTTCACACGACAGAGGGTCGGCCAATCGTCCGGATGAAACCAGTTAGGCGGCCGATATTTAGACCAGTATTCGAAGATATCGCTCATCAGCGGCTGATCTACCTTACGCCGCCAACTTGAAGTGATCCACGAGGCCCGCGAACAAGCCGCGGCCGTCGGTGCAGCCCATCACCGCTTCGACGTGGTTTTCCGGATGCGGCATCATGCCAAGCACGTTGCCGCGCTCATTGAGAATGCCGGCGATGGCGTTGAGGGCGCCGTTGTGGTTCCAGTTCGGGTCGACCATGCCGTCGGGCGACGCATAGCGGAACAGCACCCTGCCCTCGCCTTCGAGCCGCGCGATGGTTTCGCCGTCGGCGATGTAATTGCCCTCGCCGTGGGCCACCGGCACGCGGATCACCTGGCCGGCATTGTAGCCGCGGGTAAACGCGGTGTCGGAGCGTTCGACCCGCAGATAGACGTCGCGGCAGATGAAGCGCAGCTGCGCGTTGCGCATCAGCACGCCGGGCAACAGCCCCGCTTCGCAGGCGATCTGAAAGCCGTTGCACACCGCGAGCACGAGGCCGCCGTTTTGCGCAAACGCGCGCACCGCGTCCATGATCGGCGCCCGCGCCGCGATGGCGCCGCAGCGCAGATAATCGCCATAGGAAAAACCGCCCGGAATGACGACCAGATCGATGCCCGCCGGCAGTTCGCGCTCGGCATGCCAGACCATCGCCGGCTCGCGGCCGGATATGAGCTTGAGCGCGCGCGCCATATCGCGCTCGCGATTGATGCCGGGAAAGACGATGACGGCGGATTTCATCCCGTCACCTCGATGCGGTAGTTCTCGATCACCGTATTGGCGAGCAGCTTTTCGGCGGCGTTCTTGAGCGCCGCCTCGGCCTTGGCCCGGTCGGCGCCTTCGAGCTCGATGTCGAAAACCTTGCCCTGGCGCACGCTGGCGACGCCGCCCACGCCGAGCGATTTGAGGGCGCCTTCGATGGCCTTGCCCTGCGGGTCGAGAATTCCCGATTTCAAGGTGACGGTGATGCGGGCTTTCATGGCCCTTCAATATGTAGGAATCGCCGCGGCCGCAACCTGTAGCCCGGCTTGAACGAAGTGAAAGCCGGGGACGGAATTCCAGCCGCAAAATCGCTCCCGGATTTCGCTAACGCTCAATCCGGGCTACCAGAGCTAGTGCACCGGCTCGGTGGCCTGTTCCAGCAGCCGGCCATAGCCGGGAACGCGGCCGCTTTCGCCCACGAGCCGCATCGCCGCCCAGAACGCCGCCGTGGCCGACGACACCACCGGAATGTGGTGCCGGTCCTCGAGCGGCTTGGCCACTTCGAGCGTGCGCAAGCCGCCGCAGGAGATCAAAATGCCTTCGGCGCCCTCGGCGTGGGCGACGGCACTGTCGCTCAACGCGATGATGTCGGCCTCGCTCTTTTTGCTGGGGCCGCCAAACTCGAGCAGATCGAAGCATTCCAGCGCCAGCGTCTCGATGCCGGCCGCCGCCAGCAGTTCCTTAAGGCGCCGGTTGACGAGGTCGCTGTAGGCGGTGGCGACGGCGACGCGCAGCGCGCCAACCTCGCGCAGGCCGTCGATGATGGACTGGCTCATGGTGCTCACCGGCAGCCCGGTACGCGCACGCAACTCTTCGAGCAGCCGGTCGTGGGCTTGCGGCCCCTTATAGAAGGTCAGCGAGGTGCCGATCACCATGATGGCGTCGACCTTCTGCGCGGCCAAATATTCGGCCGCCGGCAGAATGCCGTTCCAGGCCGGCTCGTAGCCCTCCGGCGTGAGATTGCGCACGCCGACGCCGCGCGGAATGAAGCGCACGCCCGGATACATGATCGGGCCTTCGAACGGCACCTCATCGGTGGCGAACGGCACGACGAGACCGATGGTTATGTTCTTATCCATCAGATTGTCCAAGATCGGCGCAATGGCGGCGACCGATCTTCACCATCGTCGGCCGCGGACCCACTCCGTGTCTTGGTAGATTTCCGCAAGCGGCAGAGAAATCCCGAGTGAGGTCAAGGTGAGCGATTCACCGAGCGACCGAAAGCGCCGCTCCGCGAAGCCGGCATTCCGCGCAAACACCACCACTTCGACGGCATCCTGTGCGACAACATAATCAGTGAGCGAGGAGAGGCCACTGTATGCCGCACGCTTCCAGCGCAAGTCGCGGTCCTCGGTCGAAGGCGACAGAACTTCAAATGCAACGATGACGTCACTGCGGTCGCGTCCTAGCTGGTCCGCGGAGCCGCCGGCCCGCGGAACGACAAGGACGTCCGGCTGCGGCCGATTAACGTCGGATACCCGCACGCCGAGTCCGGGAAGTGGCGCCCAGGGAGCGCTCAGATCACGCGCCCGATTTCTGAGCGCGTTGAAAATATTTCCGACAATCCACTGATGCAGAGGGCTCGGCGAGGCGTTCAATATCGGCTCTCCCTCGATCAGCTCCCACTTTTCCTCGTCGGGGCGGGCATCGGTAAAGGTGTAAAATTCCTCCACCGTCATCGGTCCGGTTTTGATCGTCGGGATGCCCACGGGGCAGCTCCTGCGCCTCAGCCCTTGACCAGCACCGGCCCGGTGCCTTGCGGCCGCTCGCCTTCGCTCATGATGCCCAGCCGCTTGGCGACTTCGGTATAGGCTTCGAGGAGCCCGCCGAGGTCGCGGCGGAAGCGGTCCTTGTCGAGCTTCTCGTTCGACTTGATGTCCCATAGCCGGCAGGAGTCCGGCGAGATCTCGTCGGCGACGACGATGCGCATCAGGTCGTTCTCCCACAGCCGGCCGGTCTCCATCTTGAAATCGACCAGGCGGATGCCGACGCCGAGGAACAGGCCGGAGAGGAAGTCGTTGACGCGGATCGCGAGCGACATGATGTCGTCGATCTCCTGGGGCGTCGCCCAGCCGAACGCGGTGATGTGCTCTTCCGACACCAGCGGGTCGTTGAGCTGGTCGTTCTTGTAATAGAACTCGATGATCGAGCGCGGCAATTGCGTGCCTTCCTCGATGCCGAGGCGCTGCGCCAAGGAGCCCGCGGCGATATTGCGCACGCAGATTTCCAGCGGAATGATCTCGACCTCGCGGATCAACTGCTCGCGCATGTTGAGCCGGCGGATGAAATGCGTCGGCACGCCGATGTCGTTCAAGTGCTGGAAGACGTATTCGGAGATGCGGTTGTTGAGGACGCCCTTGCCCTCGATCACCTCGTGCTTTTTCGCATTGAAGGCGGTCGCGTCGTCCTTGAAGTGCTGGATCAGGGTTCCGGGCTCGGGTCCCTCATAGAGGACTTTCGCCTTGCCTTCATAGATACGGCGACGGCGGCTCATGGGAGTGTACCGTGGTTTTGTAAAATCCATTGGATGCCGTGGCTCCAATTACAGTGGCTAGGTCCGCGGCGGCGGAAGTGGGCGGCACGACTCAACACTGCGGCCCGTCCGCGACACAAAAGCTAGCCGAAGGTGCCGCGGAGTACAATCGGCATAGACCCGCGCGGTCGCCGCTGCAACGACCAAGTTGAAGCGTCAACACGGTTGCCTTGACGGGTCACCCCCGATATGCAAGGCGGCACGTGATTTGCGGTGTTCCATCAGCATCGAGGGCAAGGATCGAGCAAGCCATGACCAGTTTCGACAAGCGCGAAGAGGGTTTTGAGCAGCAATTCGCCCACGACGAAGAGCTCAAATTCAAGGCCACCGCGCGGCGCAACAAACTGCTCGGCCTGTGGGCGGCGGAAAAGCTCGGGCTGACCGGCGCCGAAGCCGACAGCTACGCGCTCTCGGTCGTCATGGCCGATCTCGAGGGCGGCGACGCGGCGGGCAAAATCCGCAAGGATTTCGATGCCAAGGGCGTGGCGCAGTCCGATCATCAGATCGCCCGCACCATGAACGAGTTCATGGCCAGGGCGGTGGCCGACATCAGAGCAGGAAAGTAGCGCGCATCATGGCTATCCCCCAATTCACTTTGGCGAAACGGCTGCAGGCTGGCGAAACGGTCTATTCCGGCTGGTGCGGCCTACCCTATCCGCTGGTGGCCGAGACGCTGGCGCGCGACGGCTTTGTCGCAGTCGCGATCGAAAGCCAGCACGGCCTGTGGGACGTCGGCGGCATCCTTGCCGGCATCGCCGCGGTCCGCCAGGGCGGCGCGGCGCCGATCGTGCGCGTGCCGCTCAACGATTTCGCGCTGGTGAGCCGCGCGCTCGATTTCGGCGCCGAAGGCATCATCGCGCCGATGATCAACACGGCGGCCGATGCGCGCGCCTTTGCGTCGGCGGCAAAATTTCCGCCGATCGGCGAGCGCAGCTGGGGCCCGCACCGGGCGATGACGCTCGGCGGGGTGTCCGACATGGCGACCTACCTGCGCGAGGCCAACGGCAACGTGATCACGCTGGCCATGATCGAGACCCGGACGTCACTGCAAAATTTCGAAGCGATCATCGGAACGCCCGGCATCGACGGCTTCTTCCTCGGTCCGTCGGATCTGTCGATCGCGCTGTCGGACGGCAAGACCGTCGATCCGCTGTCGAAGGAGGTTGAAGGCCACCTCGACACGCTGATCGCCGGCGCGCAGAAGGCGAAGAAAATTCCCGGCGCCTATTGTCACTCCGCCGAGCGCGCCGCGGCTTTGGCCAAGCGCGGTGTCAAATTTTTGGCGGTGTCGAGCGATCTGTCGATGCTGCGCGCCGGCGCGGCGGCGGCGCTGAAGGTGCTCAAGGGCTAGCGAGCCGGTCGAGCTTGTCGAGTACGCCGGCGAGATCGCTTTCCACTTCGCCCGCTTTCACTTCGGTCACGACGTAATCGCGTTCGTGAAGCCAGGCGCGCTTGTCCGCCCGGGATTTTGCCGCGGCCGCGCTTTCGTCGGCCGGTACCAGATCGATGACGAGGCGGAGCGGGAACGACACGAAGTCGCAGATGTGCTGGCCGACCGGCGTCTGGCGCTTAAAACCGCGGCCGGCAAAGCGGCGATCGTTGGTCAATGCCTGCCACAACGCGCGCTCGGCCTCGGTCGGATTGCGGCGCAGCAGCCGCGCCAGCCCGCGCACCGGGCCGCGCTCCTTGGGCACGCGGCCGGAACCGTGCTCGGCCAACAGCGCGCGCAGCATTTCGGCCTCTTCGCCGTCGAGCACGCCGCCGCGCGCCGGGCCTTTGCGGCCTTCGACGATCGCCATGATCACGCCGTGCAGGGTCTGGATGTCCTGCCGGGTCGGCTGCATGCGGGTGAAAATGTTGCGCAGATTGATCTGCATGGTCTCGCGCTTGTCGGGCGGGCGAAAAAACTCGACCTTTTCCAATTCGCGCTCGAGCGAAGCAAAGAACGCGAGCAATTGCTCCTTTGGCGCGGTCGCCGACTTTTGCGGCATGGCAAACGGCAGTGTCTCGCCGCTTGCAAGCTTGAACCACTCGTAGGCCACGATCACCACAGCTTGCGCCAAATTGAGCGAAGCAAAGGCCGGATTGACCGGCAAGGTGACGATGCGGTCGGCCAACGCGACCTCGTCGTTTTCCAGCCCGTTGCGCTCGCGGCCGAACAGGAGCGCGACGGTTTCGCCCGCGGCGATGCGCGGCGCCATCAGCGCCGCCGCTTCCGCCGGGCCGACGACCGGCTTGGCCTGGTCGTGGGCGCGCGCCGTGGTGGCCAGCACGAACGCGCAGTCGGCGATCGCCGCTTCGAGCGTGTCGTAAAGCTGTGCGCTATCGAGAATGCGGTCGGCACCGGCCGCCATCATGCGCGCCTTGTCGTTGGGCCAGGCTTGCCGCGGCCGCACCAGCCGCAAGCGCGACAGCCCGAAATTGGCCATGGCGCGGGCCGCAGCCCCGATATTCTCGCCAAGCTGCGGCTCGACCAGGATCACGACCGGACCGGGCCCTTCGCGCCAGCGCTTGGTCTTGTCGGTTCCTGCCCCGGGCATGGGTGCTCACTCGCGTCATTCCGGGGCCGCGCGTCGCGCGGAGCCCGGAATCCATAACCACGAAAAGTGAGGTGACGGGAAGAGCCAGAGACCGCTCTTGGCGACTGGGGATATGGATTCCAGGCTTCTCGCGGAGCCTGTCATCGGGCCGCGCGACTTCGCGCGGGCCCGTTGGCTCGGCCCCGGAATGACTGAAATGTCGGCTTTCTCCGCCGCCCCACGGATGCTATAGGGCGCGCGCCGAACTCCCGTCAGTCGAATTCCCGGTTGGCGATGTCCGCGCCGAGAACAATTCATTTGAGGGCCCGCGGGCGAAACCACGCGCCCGCCGATGTTCAGTTTCCGGTCGGCCAAACACGCACGGCGACCAGAGGTGCAAGCATGCCAGATCTCGAGATCATGTGGACAAAGGTCGATGAAGCCCCGGCGCTCGCGACCTATTCGCTGCTGCCGATCGTCGAAGCCTTCGTCGGCGCGGCGGGTGTGTCGGTGAAGCTGAAGGACATCTCGCTGGCCGGTCGCATCCTCGCCAATTTCCCTGAGAAGCTTACGCCCGCGCAACGGATCAACGACGAACTCACCGAACTCGGCAAGCTCGCGATGCGGCCCGAAGCCAACATCATGAAGCTGCCCAACATCTCCGCCTCGATCCCGCAGCTCAAGGCGGCGATCAAGGAACTGCAAGGCAAGGGCTACGCCGTTCCGGACTATCCGGACAATCCCGCGACGGCAGCCGAAAAGGACATCAAGTCCCGCTACGCCAAGATATTCGGCAGCGTCGTCAACCCGGTCTTGCGCGAGGGCAATTCCGACCGCCGCGCGGCCGGCGCCGTCAAGCAATACGCCCGCAACAATCCGCACAAGATGGGCGCCTGGAGTCCCAGCTCCAAATCGCACGTGGCATCCATGTCGGGCGGCGATTACTACGGCTCGGAAATCGCGACCACCATCGCGGCGCCGACCAACGCCCGCATCGAGCTGGTCGGCGCCGACGGCGCCGTCACGGTGCTCAAAGCGAAGACGCCGCTTGCGGCCGGCGAGATCATCGACGCGGCGGTGATAAGCCGCAAGGCGCTGCGCGCCTTCTTTGCCGAAGAGATCGAAGCCGCCAAGAAAGAGGGCGTGCTGTTCTCACTGCACGTGAAGGCGACCATGATGAAGATCGCCGATCCGATCGTATTCGGCCATGCCGTTTCCGTGTTTTTCGCCGACGTGATCGAGAAGCACGCCGCCACGCTGAAGCGTCTCGGCGTCAATCTCAACAACGGCTTCGGCGATCTCTTGACCAAGATCGAGACGCTGCCGGCGGCGGAAAAGGCAGCGATCAAGGCCGACATCGCCGCCGAATACGCCAAACGGCCGGGCCTCGCCATGGTCAATTCCGACAAGGGGATCACCAACCTGCATGTGCCGAGCGACGTCATCATCGACGCTTCGATGCCGGCGATGATCCGCGAGTCCGGCCGCATGTGGGGCGCCGACGGCAAGCTGCACGACGTCCTTGCCGCGATCCCGGATCGCTCTTACGCGACGCTGTTTCAGACGGTCATCGAGGACTGCAAGGCCCACGGCGCGTTCGATCCCAAGACCATGGGCTCGGTTCCGAACATAGGATTGATGGCGCAGCAGGCCGAGGAATACGGCTCGCACGACAAGACGTTCGAAGTTGCCGCGGACGGAACGGTTCGCGTCGTCGGCGATGACGGCAAGGTGCTGCTGGAGCGTCCGGTCGAGACCGGCGACCTGTTCCGCATGTGCGAGGTCAGGGACGCGCCGATCCAGGACTGGGTCAAGCTCGCGGTGCGCCGCGCGCGCCTCACCAACACGCCTGCGGTGTTCTGGCTCGACTCAAAGCGCGCCCACGACGCCCAGGTCATCGCCAAGGTCGAGAAATATCTGAAGGATCAAGACAAAGCGGGGCTCGACATCCGCATTCTGGCGCCGGTCGAAGCGATGAAGTTTTCGCTCGAGCGCATCCGCAAGGGGCAGGACACGATCTCCGTCACCGGCAACGTGCTGCGCGATTACCTGACCGACCTGTTCCCGATCATGGAGCTCGGCACCTCGGCCAAGATGCTGTCGATCGTTCCGCTGTTGGCGGGCGGCGGTCTGTTCGAGACCGGCGCCGGCGGCTCGGCGCCCAAGCACGTGCAGCAATTCGAAGAGGAAGGCTATCTCCGCTGGGATTCACTCGGCGAGTACCTCGCCCTCGGTGCGTCGCTCGAACATCTGGCGCAGACCTACAAGAACGCCAAGGCGCAGGTTCTCGCCGAGACGCTCGACACCGCCATCGGCAAGATCCTCGCGTTCAACCGATCCCCTGCGCGCAAGGTCGGCGAAATCGACAATCGCGGCAGCCATTTCTACCTCGCCCTGTACTGGGCGCAGGCGCTGGCCGCACAGACCAAGGACGCGCAGTTGCAGGCCCGCTTCAAACCGCTGGCCGAGACGCTCGCCAAGAACGAGGCCAAGATCAATGGCGAGCTGATCGGCGCGCAAGGCAAACCGGTCGACATCGGCGGTTACTACCTGCCCGATTCCGCCAAAGCAGCGGCCGCGATGCGGCCGAGCGCCACGCTCAACGCCGCGCTCGCCGCGCTCTGACGCGTTAGTCCGAACCTGCAACCGACCGCGCGGCAACGGGATCGAAGCGCTATGGCGAAAATCAAGGTCACCAATCCCGTCGTCGAGATGGACGGCGACGAGATGACCCGGATCATCTGGAAGGAGATCAAGGACAAGCTCATCCATCCCTATCTCGACATCGACCTGATCTATTTCGATCTCGGCATCGAGAAGCGCGACGAGACCCGCGACCAGATCACCATCGACGCCGCCGAAGCGACCAAGAAGGTCGGGGTCGCTGTGAAATGCGCCACCATCACGCCGGACGAGGCGCGCGTGAAGGAATTCAATCTGCACGAGATGTACCCCTCACCGAACGGCACCATCCGCGACATTTTGGGCGGCGTCATCTTCCGCGAGCCGATCATCTGCAAGAACGTGCCGCGGCTCGTGCCGGGCTGGACTCAGCCGATCATCATCGGCCGCCACGCCTATGGCGACCAATACCGTGCCACCGATTTCAAGGTGCCGGGCAAGGGTAAGCTTTATCTGACCTTCGTCGGCGACGACGGGGCGGAGATCAAGCGCGAGGTGTTCCAGTTCCCCGGCGCCGGCGTCGCCATGGCGATGTACAATCTCGACGACTCGATCCGCGATTTCGCCCGCGCCTCGATGAACTACGCCTATAACCGCGGCTACCCGCTTTATCTGTCGACCAAGAACACCATCGTCAAAGTCTATGACGGCCGCTTCAAGGACATTTTCCAGGACATCTTCGACAAGGAGTTCAAGGACAAATTCGCCGACAAGAAGATCACCTACGAGCATCGCCTGATCGACGACATGGTGGCGGCGGCGCTGAAATGGTCGGGCGGCTATGTGTGGGCATGCAAGAACTACGACGGCGACGTGCAGTCCGACACCGTGGCGCAGGGCTATGGCTCGCTCGGCCTGATGACCTCGGTGCTGACCACGCCGGACGGCAAAGTGGTCGAGGCCGAAGCCGCCCACGGCACGGTGACCCGGCACTACCGCGAATACCAGAAGGGTCGCGAAACCTCGACCAATTCCATCGCCTCGATCTTTGCCTGGACCCGCGGCCTCGCCCACCGCGCCAAGCTCGACGACAACGCCGAGCTGGCGAAATTCGCCGCCACCCTGGAAAAGGTCACGGTCGGCACGGTGGAGGCCGGTTTCATGACCAAGGACCTCGCGCTCCTCATCGGTCCCGACCAGAAGTGGCTCACGACCGGCGGCTTCCTCGACAAGGTTGACGCGAACCTGAAAGCCGCGATGGCGTAACAGTCGACGTTTCCCGGGCGCAGCGCAGCATGAAGCGTAGCGAAATGGTGCGCTGCAGACCCGGGACCTTCGCGGACTCCGAGTCTGGTGCGATCCCGGATCAGCAGTGCATCACTTCGTGCTGCACTGCATCCGGGAAACAAAACCCGTATTGCCCGCTGGCGCTCGGCGCGCCAAGGCATATCTGTCAGCCATGGCGAAATCGGACAGCAAGTTTGGCACTTTGGGGACGATCGCGGTCATCGTGCCGCTGTTTGCGATTCTGGGCGCGGCGGCCTGGTTCGCTTCGCGGGCGTGGACGGAGGTCAGCGGGCCGCCGATGCCGGCCGCCGGCTATATCGCCATGACGCTCGGCATCGTCTTTTCGGTGGTGATCGGCTGCGGGTTGATGGCGCTGTTGTTCTATTCGAGCCGCCACGGCTATGACGAACCGGGCCAGCGCCAAGACGACAGCAAATGACGACCGCGAATGACGACCGCGACTAAATCACAGCCATGTTGAGCCGCAACCGATGTTTGTCTAGCGTGCGGTGAACGCTGGCGAAACTGCCAAACCAGCCCAAAGACAGGACAGGACAAAATCCCGATGACCAAGACCATTCGCCTGCAAAGCGACAGCAACGCCCATGACCGGCCCTGGCGGGTCGCCGTCGAGCAGGGCTTTTTTGCCGCCGAGGGATTGAACGTCGAGTATCACGAGGACAATCCCAAGGGCGCGGCGGGCCGGGTCGAGGATTTCTCGAAGCGTTGGAAGGAGACGCAGCTGCAGAAGGGCGCGCTCGAAGTCTATCCGGTGTGCGAATGGGGCGCGATCGAGCGGGTGCAGGCGCTCGGCGGCGGCAAGATCATCGGGCTCGACACCACAGTGCGCACCGGCGCGCTGATGGTGGCCAAGGACTCGAAAATCCAATCGCCGGCCGAGTTGCGCAATGTGCCGATCGCGGTGACCTGGCACGCCGGCACGTTCTATGCCGCGATCGAAGTGCTGGAAGGCGCCGGCGTGCCGTTCGAGGAGATCACGCTCGTTCACGCCAACGACCGGCTCGAAGCGCTGCTCAACGGCACCACGGAGGCCGCCGCCTTGATGGAGCCGCTGGTGAGCCGCGCGCTCGCCGCCGGCGCGCGCAAGATCGCCGATCTGCGCTGGCGCGGCGGCATCGTCGCCGGCAACGACGTCGACGAGGAAACGGCCGCAAAACTGCGCCGCGCGCTCAACCGCGCCATCGCCTGGCTGCGCGAGAACGAAGATCGATCCCGCGCCGAAGTGCTGCGCGACCTTAAGCCCGAGCAGCGCGCGCAAGGCCTGATGCCGGAACTGGTCGGGGTCAAAACCTACCGCGCCGAGGAATTTCAGGAAAAAGTCGACTGGATGCTCGATCGCGGCTTCCTCAAAGAGGCGCCCGACTATGCCGAGGTGGTGCGCAGCAAATAGCGCGGCTTTTCGCCGCCGCCGCCGCCGCAAACACCACTATAAATTCTCCATAAATCTCCGCACGAGGCGGCCCGCACGCCATTAACGATGGCGGCGCGGCCGATTACGAAAATTTGTTCGCCTTTGCGGGCCGCGCAGGGCGCCGATACCTGAAAAACCATGGCCGCCAAGCCGGCACCGGCCTATTGTCCGGCCAATGGTAGACTCTCACGGTTTGAACGGCGCTTAGCGTGCAGATCAATCCCATGCTCGCGGCGGTGCGGCGCGAAATGCGCGGCATCGCCATTGCGCTGTTTTTTGTCGCGGTGACCACGGCGGTGGCGCTCTTCTTGCGCCACTATGTCGGCATCCTGCGCGGCGCCGTGCTTTATCTGGTGCCGGTGATGCTCGCCGGCTATCAGCTCGGCGTCGTTCCGGCGCTGGTGGCGGCCGTCGCCGGCGTGCTGCTCTCGGGCTACCTCTATTTCTCGCAGTTCTACAGCTTCCGGGTCGCCTCGCCGCAGGAGGCGCTCAATCTCCTGCTGTTCATGGTCGTCGCCGTGGTGGTCTCGCACCTGTCCAGCCAGGCCAAGAAGCACATCCTGATTGCGAGGAAGCGCGAACGCGAAATGAGCGATCTCTACGCGTTCTCGCGCCGGCTTGCCGTGGCGCCGAACGCGGCGGAGATTTTTGTCGCCATCCAGGAGCATCTCGCCAACCTGGTGCAGCGCAAGGTGGTGCTGCTCGGCGCCGCCGATGCCGGCGCTTCAGGCGACGTGCCGGAAACCGTGCGCGCCGCGGTGACGCGGGTCGAGCACGACGAAGGGCTCGAGCGCACCGTCGACGACGGCAACGGCAATATCTGGCTGATCCGCCGGGTGTCGCCGAAGACGCCCGATTTCGGCCTGGTCGCGGTCGATCTCGGCAACGTTCTGGGCGAGCCGCTCGCCGACCTGCGCCAGCGCATCGACGACGCGCTGGCCGACGCCGCGGCCACGCTCGAGCGGCTCGACGTCGCGCGCGCTCTCAACGAGGCCAAGATGCGCTCGGAAACCGAGCAGCTGCGCGAAGCGCTGATCGGCTCGGTGTCGCACGAATTGCGCACGCCGCTGGCCTCGATCCTCGGCGCCGCCACCATCCTGCACAACGCGCCGGCGCTTGCCGCCGACCCGCGGCTGCAGGCTTTGGCCGCCGTGGTGCGCGACGAAGCCGAGCGCCTCAATATCGACATTCAGAATTTGCTCGACGCCACCACCATCAGCCGCCAGCAGGTGCGGCCGAAATTGCAATGGGTCGAGCCGGTCGACATCGTCAATGCCGCGTTCGAGCATAGGCGGCGGCGGCTCAGCGGCTATCCGGTAACGTTCGACCTGGATTCCAACCTGCCCATCGTCCATGTCGACCCGGCGCAGGTCGAGCAGGCGCTGGTCCAGATCATCGACAATGCGGCCAAATATTCGCCGGCCGGCTCGCCGATCCGCGTCGCCGCCCATCCCAACGGCCAGGCCGTGATGCTCTCGGTGCACGATTGCGGCTCGGGGCTGACGGCGGAGGAAAAGCGTCAGGTCGGCGGCCGCTTCTTCCGCGGGCCGCGCCACGCGGTGACCACGTCCGGCTCAGGCTTAGGCCTATGGATCGCCAATGCCTTCGTCACCGCCAATGGCGGCAAGGTCGAGGTCGAAAGCGACGGCGCCGACCGCGGCACCACCGTCACCATCCATTTGCCGATGTCGCCCGAGGCCGAACCATTGGAAAGCACCGTCGATGACTGAAACGCCCGCCTCCGTCCTCGTCGTCGACGACGAGATCCAGATCCGGCGCTTCCTGCGCACCGGTTTTGAGCTCGACGGCTTCATGGTGCATGAGGCCGAGACCGGCGCCGAGGCGCTGCGCGCGGCGACGCTGCAGCCGTCCGACCTGGTGATCCTCGATCTCGGCCTACCCGACATGGACGGCGCCGACGTGCTGGAACGGCTGCGGTCGTGGTCGAGCGTGCCGCTGATCGTGCTGTCGGTGCGCGGCGGCGAAAGCGAGAAGGTGCGGCTCCTTGAGCTCGGCGCCGACGACTATGTGGTCAAGCCGTTCGGCATGGCGGAGCTGTTGGCGCGGGCCCATTCGGCGATGCGGCGGCAGCTGCGCGCCGCGCGCGGCGAGCCGGTGATGAAGTTCGGACCGCTGTCGATCGATTTCGCCGCCCGCGCCGTGTTCATCAACGAGCGGCGCGTGACGCTGACGCCGAAGGAATACCGGCTGTTGCAGATTCTCGCCCAGCATTCCGGCAACGTGGTCACCCATCAATTCCTGCTGCGCGAGGTCTGGGGCAGCGAGCACATCGACGCCACCCATTACCTGCGCATCTTCGTGCGCAAGCTGCGGCGCAAGATCGAGGCCGACCCGACCCAGCCGCGCATTCTGCTCACCGAGCTCGGCGTCGGCTACCGGCTGGTTTCGGCCGACGGGTCGGCGGCGGCGGCGACGCAATCGGCTTAAGGCGGGGGCGCAGTCGCAACAGACACCCCTATCCCGCTACGGCAGCCGGCCCCCCACAATGGGCGGCGAAAGCGCCACAACGTCACAAATTGGGCTTAACATTTAAAACAAATTGAATTCCGTATCCATTTGGATTGTATGGATTTTTCGACGTCACGTCGGATTTGCGACCGATATTGAAGCAATTTTGTGATGCCAATCAACTCGATTGGAACCTTTCTTCGATAGAACGCATTTGGGCTTCGGAGCGACAAAGGGGGAGCGGGGACAGTCTCAATCTTCCTTACCCATCGCTTAGCGATCGCCAGTAAGCGGGCTTAACCGCGCAGAAGACAGAACAGGGATGGCTGCTATGACCCACTTCAAGAGCTTCGGCCGAGGCGCCCTTTTCGCCCTTGTGGCTGCCTCCGCCACCGTCGGCACCTCGACCTTTGCCGTGCCCGGCTATGACGGCCTGTGGAGCGTGTCGATCATCACCGAGAAAGGCACCTGCGACCGCGGCTATCGCTATCCGATCCGCATTTCCAATGGCGTGCTGGCCAATGCCGGCGACGTCGCCGTCAACATCGTCGGCAAGGTTTTGCCGACCGGCGCCATCACCGTGATGGTCAGCGCCGCCGGCAAGAGCGCCAACGGCACCGGCCGGCTCTCCGGCAATCTCGGCGAAGGCTCCTGGACCGGCGGCGATTGCTCGGGCACCTGGACCGCGGAACGCCGTTCCTGATTTCTGCGCAAGCGGCTGTCTCATGCAAATCCCGGGCGCGGCCGCGCCCGGGATTTGTTTTTGGCGCTTTTGGCGATGTTCGGAAGCCTAGATCCGTCACCCTGAGGTGCGAGCGTAGCGAGCCTCGAAGGGCGACGGCCCGGGCGCTTCGGCCGCATCCTTCGAGGGCCGCTTCGCGGCCACCTCAGGATGACGGATCATGGGCTGACGATGATTAGCGGCCGGTATCGCCGCCTAGCGGCGTCCGAGAAAAAGTTAGGAGCGGGGGTCGAAAAGCCTTTACGCACAACAGCCAGGCCTACGCAGTACTGGCGACCCCCGTCCCTGCCCGCCCCCGTAAACGAGGGCGGGACTATGCGCGTTCGCATGAATAGGGCGCGGGCTCAGCCTTCCGCCGCGTCGTCGTCCTCGGCGGCCTCGCCCGCTTCGCCGGCGAGGATCTTCTCGGCGATGAGGCCTGAGTTCTGCCGGATCGCGGCCTCGATTTTTGCGGCGATGTCGGGATTGGCCTTGAGGAAGGATTTGGCGTTCTCGCGGCCCTGGCCGATGCGCTGGCTGTCATAGGAGAACCAGGCGCCGGATTTTTCCACCACGCCGGCCTTGACGCCGAGATCGACCAATTCGCCGTTCTTGGACACGCCCTCGCCGTACATGATGTCGAACTCGACCTGCTTGAACGGCGGCGCCAGCTTGTTCTTGACCACTTTTACGCGCGTCTGGTTGCCGACCACCTCGTCGCGCTCCTTGATGGCGCCGATGCGGCGGATATCGAGGCGGACGGAAGCGTAGAATTTGAGCGCGTGGCCGCCGGTGGTGGTTTCCGGCGAGCCGTACATGACGCCGATCTTCATGCGGATCTGGTTGATGAAGATCACCATCGTATTGGAGCGGTTGATCGAGGCGGTGAGTTTGCGCAGCGCCTGGCTCATCAGGCGGGCCTGCAGGCCGGGCATGCTGTCGCCCATCTCGCCTTCGAGCTCGGCGCGCGGCACCAGCGCCGCGACCGAATCGATGACCAGCACGTCGACCGCGCCGGAGCGCACCAACGTGTCGGCGATTTCCAGCGCCTGCTCGCCGGCGTCGGGCTGCGAGATCAACAGGTCGTCGACATTGACGCCGAGCTTTCGCGCATAGATCGGGTCGAGCGCATGCTCGGCGTCGATGAAGGCGCAGATGCCGCCGTTCTTCTGCGCTTCGGCAAGGACATGCAGCGCCAGCGTGGTCTTGCCCGACGATTCCGGCCCGTAGATTTCGACGACCCGGCCGCGCGGCAGGCCGCCGATGCCGAGCGCGATATCGAGGCCGAGCGAGCCGGTGGACACGGTGTCGATGTCCATCGCCTGCATGTTCTTGCCGAGCCGCATGATCGAGCCCTTGCCGAAATTGCGCTCGATCTGCGAGAGCGCCGCATCAAGGGCCTTCGATTTGTCCATGGACGATCCTTCAACGAGACGAAGCGCTGCTGCACCTGCACTCATGATCCGTGCTCCTTATGGCCGGGATTCGAAAGGCTCACAACGGACGCCCCCTTGGGCGCCGCTCGCTCGCCCCCGGCTCTGCTCAAATGGCGATTTTGCCAGTGTACACGATCTGTTCTCTGTTCGCAATATGTTCTACGACTTCCCCCCGATAAATAAATCCCCCTCCGAATGTGTAGCAGGAGCAAGTATATCTTCAAACGGGAACCTACTAGCCCTAGAGGGCTAGGGAGACGTTCGCATGCACCACGATCATTGGATACCGCAGTGGGCGGCCAACCTGCCGTGGTGGGTCAAATGGGCGTTCATGGCCGGAGTCGGTGCCTTGAGCGCCTTCCTACCTGGGGTGGTCGCTCCAAATTTGCAGGTGATCGGAGCCTCAATCGGGGCCGCACTGATTCTTGTCTCGATTGCGGGCGCGACAGGGCATACCGTTAATGAACACCGCGCCAAACAAGGCAAGCCGAGACTTAAATTGGAGCCGTCTCATCTCATTCTGCTAGGCTTGGTCATCGCTGCCATCGGTGCGAGCTGGCAGATGTATCGCGGGCCGGTGCAGCACGCGCCTCTGACGCAAGCCGAAAAGGACGAAATAACCAAACCATTTCGAGACGAAGTAAAATCTCTCAAAGATCAATTAGCGCAGAAACCTGCCGTAGCTGTCCCGGGCCCCGTTTCTGCTAGTACGGCCCCCGAGCCAACCGCTGTAGTGCCACCACCGCCTAAACCGCGCCCCTATTACTCTGGATCTGAAATTGACGACATGCTTGGCCAGCTGGGCAAAATGCAAAAGCTCACATCCGCAATGTTTTCTGAGGAAAATGGGAGTTTGAATAGAGTACGACAGCAGATGATTACGAGCGTTGGTATAACTGGGCCGATGATATTGCCTAGTCAAGCACAGCAAATTTCGGATGAAATTTTGGACTACGGAAACGGGTTGCAGGCAGAACTTACAAACCTCAAGAAAATGCCTAGCGAATTTCCGACCGTTGAGCCTGAAATTGCCCCCACTATCGCCGACAAAGACGAAGCAGCTAGGCAATATCTTGGATCAATCTTTGCAGCAGTTAATGTCCTGCGTAGTATTGCCAAAATCCAAAATGACAACGCGCCAACTCCGGCCTTTATGGCAAAGGAAACCCAAGAGCTATTTACCGCTACTCAGAATTACCGCAAATGGCTGCAACTCTCGTTAGACCGCATCAAAAGCAAGACAGCGGAAGTTCGAGGATGGAAATGAGCCAAACAAAGCGTCCGTCTCACTTCCATCGTTTTGATCGCCTCTTGCGGGCGATGACTACCCAACCCGAACCTTCGGGAAAGCCTGCAAAAGACAGTCGAACATCAGATAAGGCATCGGGCGCAGCACGCGTAGCCCGGATGAGCCGCAGCGAAATTCGGCAATAGCCTCGCGACCGTGACCCCGCATGTCGCTTCGCTCATGCGGGCTACTCGCTCGGGCTGATTTAGGACCGCACCGGGGGTCGGGTACTGGCCCGGCCAGCACCCGGGGGGTGGGGTAGTAGTGTCCTAATTCCGAGCCCTCTGTCCTAACTAGAATTTCCAACTGTCCGAATTTGATGGCGAAGAAAATTTCGGAGGTTCGTCCGGAACCGGACAAACGGAAAAGTGGACTTTGATCTATGATCAGGGCTGCCGCGATTTCTATGTTGAAATCCGGGCGAACAAGCGCATTACGCGCCGCTCCGTTGCAGCGGCAATCAAGAAGAACGGGTCGCAAAGCCTTCGCCTGGCAATTGTCGATATGTTCAAATAATGGGTACGGGCCCCTTTCCGGCCCTTTTGCAGGAATTGGCTCGTTTAATAAAGATGACCGTAGCCCTTGTATTCAATAATACAGACGCCAGATATACACTGTACATGAAACGTGTTTTTCAAGTATTTTGAAAGGAATTACTATGTCCAATACTCCAGGTTCAATGTCCAACGAGCAGAAGCCCGTCACGCCGCCGAACCCGCAACAGCAGACCCAGGGCAACCCGCAGAAGCCCGTCACGCCGCCGAACCCGCAACAGCAGACCCAAGGCAACCCGCAAAAGCCGGGCGAAAAAGCCAACGACAAGCCGAGCGAGCAGCAGAAGTAAGTCATCGCGCTTTCGAGCTTGAAAGGCCCGGCTTCGTGCCGGGTCTTTTTTTTCGGATAGCAGTCTTTTTTGTTCGGACAGCAAGCCTAGCCCGGATGAGCGGCAGCGAAATCCGGGAATAGTTTTGCGGCCGTGACCCGCATGTCGCGGAGCCTGTCATCGGGCCGGCCGAAGGCCGGACCCGTTGGCTCACACGGGCTACTACTCGCCGGCCCGCTTTGAATTTAAGGGTGGCCCCTTATGATGAGGCGATTGCGCCAGACCCAGCTCAAGATATTCTAAGCCGTCTCTAGCCGGGAGATCACAAATGCTGCGGATATTGATTTGTGCCGCGTTATTCGCGTTGCCGCTGTTTTCCACGCCAGGTTTTGCCGGCGCCAAGAAAAGCTGGCAAGAATGTCATGAGCTGGCGGTTTCGCGCGGGCTTATGCGGACCAGTCCGGATGCGGGCCAGAGATACCAGAGACTTAAGGCCGCCGGCCACACCGCGCATCCAACCGGTTTCATAGCGCGCTGCATGGCGGGCATTGTGGATTAGATCAAATCAGACCGCCTCAGTTGCCGGCCAACGGCGCGACATCGACGAGGAATTTGAGATTTTCCCATTGGGCGGGCGAAAGCGTCACTCTCAGCGCGGCCCCTTGACCTTCAACCCTGGAGCCGAAGATCAAGGTGACGGCCGTGCCCCGCTTGTCGGCGTCCACCCAAATGACTGCCGGGAATCGGTTGTTTCCGACGTCCAATGTCACACCCATAGAGCTTTCTCCTCGCGGTTGAAAAGGGATACCGCCATACCGCGGCCGCCTCGGGGCCGACCCGCTTTGCGGCATGGTTCGTCAACCAAGAGCCGATTTGCCGGCTCGACTTGTGGAACGCAAAGGAGCATCATTTTACCGCCGCGTGTCATGTGAGGGATATGGTGCCGTGGCGTCAATTCTGCCCTTTCTCAAGCCGGGCGACGGCTCGTTCGACGACTACGCAACGCGCGTCATGGGCGAAGCTTTCGACGACGCGCGCAAGAAGCTGCACAGCGCCGGACAGCCGCATATCGTTTTCGAAATTATCGCAGCGCGGATCATAGCGGCGGCCGGCAAGGGCGAGCGCGATCCGATTCGCTTGCGCAATGCCGGCTTGGCCGGGCTGACGCCCGACCGCGATTAGGCATGGGCTCGGCCGTTGGCCGGCGGTGACATTGCGTTTCAATCCTTGCAGACGTTGCCGCGGCCTACTTGCGGTTGGCCTCTTGCCGGACCCTTCCAGGCGACAAAATGCTGTGTCATCCAGCCGGCAACCGGTGGAACGAATGTGCCACACTGCCGTTGCGTCACATGACGCATCGGGTGGGGCGGGCGGGGGCGCGGGGGCGAATGGGCAAGCGGGCAGAGGAATACCGTGAGCGGGCGTCGGAGTGCGAGGCGCTCGCCGCCGTTACGGCCGACGCGAAATTCAAGTCCACATACGAGGATCTGGCAAAGCGCTGGCGGGACCTGGCCCGGCAAGTCGACACGCTCGAGCGCCCGGTGCCGAAGCCCTAAAACCATCCGGACCGTCGCCGTCAGCGAAGAACCCGAGCACGGCAAGCTCGGGTTCCCCGCGATCCAGCTCCGACAGGCGCGTCCTGCGCTTTAAGAAACGAGACTCTTTTGAGTTGTCCACCGGCCCTTTTTGCGGTGCGGGAACAAAACCGGGCTGGGCGCCGTTTCCAGTGTTGTGTCTTTTGACGGGTGGAGTTCCGCAGATGTCGCGCGATGGGCATGCGGCCGTCTACCGGGTGCACGCGGCACAGTGCATCCTGCTTGCGCAAAGGACCGAACACTCCGACAGCAAGATCGCGCTCCTCGACATGGCGCATGCCTGGCTCGCCTTGGCAGACCAGAACGACAAGAACAGCCAAGTCACCCTGGTCTACGAGACGCCGGAGCCGCGGCGGCGCGTCGTCCAGCAACAGCAGCAGCCGCAGCCGAAGCCGCAGCTGAAATAGGCGCCGCTTCGACACGGCGCTTGGCATTTTGATCTGGATCAATGCCTGGAAGTTTGCCGTTGCTTCGGCAGGCCGGCGGCTTAAACTGAAAGATGATGAAGGCACCAGGCATCCTGATGATCGCCGGCCTGTGGGCAGCGGCGATGGGCGCTCCGGCCGCCCACGCCGGCAGCTTCGGCGATGCGCCGTGGTGCGCGGTACAAAGATCTCGGCGCCGGCGACGTGGTGTCGGATTGCGAATTCCGCAGCGTCGAGGAATGCGTGCCGCACGTGATCGCCGGCAACCGCGGCTTCTGCAACCTCAATCCGCGCTTCGTGCCGCCGGTTTCCGGAACGCCGCTCAAACACCGCAAACGCCGCTCTTGAGAAACACCGCGGCATTGGCGCTGCGCATGAAGCCGTGAATTCTCCTCCCTCTCCCCGCATGCGGGGAGAGGGTTGGGGTGAGGGGGCCTATCCGCTGGGCTCAGAATCGCGGAGAGGCCCCCTCACCCTCGCTCGCTTCGCTCACATAGCCGATCCTTCGGATCGGCGTTCTTTAGGTTAAGAACGGCGTCCAAAGGACGCCTACGCTCTCCCCGCACGCGGGGAGAGGTTAGATTTAAACGCCTTCCATCGCATCCCATGCACGACATCCTGATCCGCGGCGGAGTTTTGTACGACGGCACGGGCAGCCCCGGCGTCGCCGGCGATCTTGCTATCGCCGACGGCCGCATCGCGGCGATCGGCCCCAACATCGCCGGCACCGCGCGAAAGATCATCGACGCCCAAAACCTCGCCGTCGCGCCGGGCTTTGTCGACATCAAGACGCATTCGGATTTCACCCTGCCGATCAATCCGAAGGCCGAAAGCAAGGTGCGCCAGGGCGTCACCACCGAGATCGTCGGCCATTGCGGCTTCTCGGTCGCGCCGGCGCTGCCCGGCAAGGTCGAGCTGCTCAAGGACTATCTGTCACCGAGCGCGCCGTGGCTGCCGTTTCGCGAATTGAGCTTCCCCGATTATCTGCAAACTTTTCCGCCGACGGCGGTGAATGCCGGCATGCTGGTCGGCCACAACACCCTGCGCCTGATGGTGATGGGCATGGCGGAGCGGGCGCCGCGCGACGCCGAGCTCGCGCAGATGATCGCGCTTCTGGAAGACGCGCTCGCCGCCGGTGCGCTCGGCCTGTCGTCGGGCCTGTTCACGCCGCCGGGCTCCTACGCCGAGCCTTCCGAAATGATCGCGCTCGGCCATGTGCTCAAGCGGCACAATGCCGGCTATTTCACCCATCTGCGCGACGAGGCCAACAAAGTGCTCGAGGCGGTCGCCGAGGCCATCGCGATCGGCGAGCAATGCGGTGTCCATGTCGAGATCGTGCATTTCAAATGCTCCGGCATGGACAATTGGGGCAAGGCAGCCCAGGCGCTTTCGATGATCGCCGCCGCCAAGGCGCGCGGCGTCGACGTCGATTGCGATTCCTATCCTTATGCCGCGGGCTCGAACCCGCTGAAGAACATTTTGCCGCCCTGGGTGCAGGCCGGCGGTGTCGAGGCCATGATCGCGCGGCTTGGCGAGAGCGAAACGCGGCAAAAAATCCGCGCCGACATCGCCCGCGACGGGCTGAACAATTGGGGCCGCATTCCGTCGTGGGACTGCGTGCAGATCTCGATCTCGCCACACCTGCCGCAATTTTCCGGCCGCACCATTGCCTCGCTCGCCGCCGAGCGCGGCGCCGATCCGGTCGATACGCTGTGCGATTATCTCGCCGAGGATTTGGGCGCCACCCGCGTGCTGGTGACCTCGATCGCCGAAGCCGACATCCGCACCATCGTCGCCTCGCCGCTCGCTCTGGTCGGCTCCGACGGCAATTGCGTCGCGCCCTACGGCACCGTCGGCAAGGGCCTGCCGCATCCGCGCTTCTACGGCACGTTTCCGCGCGTGCTGTCGCGCTATGTGCGCGACGAGAAGGCGCTGGCGCTTCCGCTTGCCATCCACAAAATGACCGGCGCCACGGCACGCGCGCTCAAACTCAAGGACCGCGGGCTATTGCGCGAAGGTTTTTGCGCCGACGTGGTGCTGTTCGATCCGAACGATTTTGCCGATCGCGCCACCTATGCCGACCCGCATCAATTTCCGTCAGGCGCGCGCACCACGGTCATCGTCAACGGCACGCTGGTGGTGGAGAACGCGACCCATACCGGGGCGCTGCCGGGAAAGGTGCTGCGACGGGATGCCGGAGGAGCGGTGGGCTGATCGCGCAAGTTGCGTAGTTGCGTAGCCCGGATGAAGCGAAGCGCAATCCGGGAGCGGCGTTCGAGCTGATCGGTCGTTCCCGGATTTCGCTTCGCTCCATCCGGGCTACAGGTCGCCTCAGCGGCGCTCGGCTTCCCAATGGCCCGCGCATTGGTCCGCCGCCGCGCGGCCGCTCCAGGTGCCTTCGCCATAATCGCGCGACAGCCGGCCGGTGCCGGAGGCGCTTTGTCCGCCGGCGCTGACCATGACGCTGACCTGACCGCGGGCGTTGACCATGCCGTTCACGTTGAAACTCGGATTGTCGTAGTAAATTCTGCCGTTGGCGATGTGCAGCGCGTAGCGGTAGCCGCGGTCGCAGCTGCCGGAATCGGTGACGATCGATACGCTCCAATTGCCGTCGAATTGCGCGACGGAAGCCGGCGCGGCCGGTGCCGGTCGCGCCGGTCGCGCCGCACGGGCGGCCGCTTCATGCGACGACGGCATCGCCAGCAAGGCTGCGGCAAGCAGAAGACTGGGTTTGAACATGGCCATTCCCTGTACTCTTGTTGGAACGCACGGAATCTGGGCGCTTAGGCCTCGATCACAATCTTCGGCGCCGGGCGGCTGGCAACCTGCAGGCCGTCGCGCACGCGGGCGGCGATGGCGCGGTAGGCTTGTGCGTGCGGGCCGTCCGGCACGGTCGCGACCACCGGCTGCCCGGAATCCGACTTCTCGCGAATGTCCATATGCAGCGGCACTTCGCCGAGAAACGGCACACCGAGCCGCTCGGCTTCGGCGCGCGCGCCGCCATGGCCGAAAATATCGGACCGTGTGCCGCAATGCGGGCAGATGAAGGTCGACATGTTCTCGACGATGCCGAGCACCGGCACGTTGACCCGGCGGAACATGGCGATGCCGCGCCGCGCGTCGATCAGGGCGAGGTCCTGCGGGGTTGAGACGATGACGGCGCCCTTGAGCGGCACCTGCTGCGCCATGGTGAGTTGCGCATCGCCGGTGCCGGGCGGCATGTCGACCACCATGACATCGAGCGTGCCCCACTCCACTTCGCGCAGCATTTGCGTCAGCGCCGACATCACCATCGGGCCGCGCCAGATCATCGGCGTCTCTTCCTCGATCAGAAAGCCGATCGACATCACCGGCATGCCGTGGCGCTCGATGGGTTGGAGCCGGTTGCCGCCGATGGTCCGCGGCTTCTCGCGGATGGCCAGAAGTTTTGGCATCGACGGCCCGTAAATGTCGGCGTCCAAAATGCCGACTTTGAGGCCGAGGTCGCGCAGGCCGAGCGCGAGATTGACCGCCGTGGTCGATTTGCCGACGCCGCCTTTGCCCGACGCCACCGCGATGATCGCTGCGACCCCGGGAATGCCGGCCGGCGACGGTGCCGCGCCTTCGCGCGGGCGCGCAGGTTCCGGCGGCCTTTGCGGACGGCGCGATGGCGCGGCACCGCCTGAGCCGGCGGCGCGCTCGGCGGTGAGCGCCACCAGCACCGACTTGACACCCGGCACGGCGCGGGTGGCGGCTTCGGCGCGGGCGCGGACAGTTTCCCATTCCTTCACCGCGCCGGCATCGACGGTGATGGAGAAAAACACTTTGCCGTCGGTGACGACGACGTCGGACAGCGTGTCGGTCTCGGTCAGCGGCTGGCCCTGCGGGCTCGCGACTTTGCCCAGGGCAGCGAGAACGTCGTCTTTGAGGCTTGCCATGGTGACCTACATAAGCCCCTTGGGGCCCTTGCGGTAGCGGTCAACCCGCGCCCTGCCCCCGTTGACGGCCTGCCGCCGGCCGGGCCATGACCGGTTCCGAATAAATGGAGGAAACAATGGCAAAGGTCGCATTCGTCGGGCTCGGCGTCATGGGCTACCCGATGGCAGGGCATCTCAAGATCAAGGGCGGCCACGAGGTCACGGTCTATAACCGCACCGCCGCCAAAGCGGAAAAATGGGTCGCCCAGTACGGCGGCAAGAGCGCGCCGACGCCGAAAGCCGCCGCCGCCGGCCAGGATTTTGTCATGGCCTGCGTCGGCAACGACAACGATCTGCGCCAGGTGATGCTCGGCGACGACGGCATCTTTGCCGGCACGGGCAAAGGCGCGGTCGTGGTCGATCACACCACCGCGTCGGCGGCGATCGCGCGCGAGCTTCACGCCGAAGCGAAGAAGCGCGGTTTCGATTTCGTCGACGCGCCGGTGTCCGGCGGCCAGGCCGGCGCCGAGAACGGCGTGCTCACGGTGATGTGCGGCGGCGACGACGGCCCGTTCGCCAAGGCCGAGGGTGTGATCGCGGCTTACGCGCGCGCCTGCAATCTGTTGGGCGCTTCGGGCTCCGGCCAATTGGCGAAAATGGTCAACCAGATCTGCATCGCCGGCCTCGTCCAGGGCCTCGCCGAGGGCCTGCACTTCGCCATGAAAGCCGGCCTCGACATCGAAAAGCTGATCGCGACGATTTCCAAGGGCGCGGCGCAGTCCTGGCAGATGGAGAACCGCTACAAGACCATGGTCGCCGGCAAATTCGATTTCGGCTTTGCCGTGGACTGGATGCGCAAGGACCTCAACATCTGCCTCGACGAAGCCCGGCGCAATGGCGCCCACCTGCCGGCCTCGGCGCTGATCGACCAGTTCTATTCGCAGGTGCAGAAGATGGGCGGCAAGCGCTGGGACACGTCGAGCCTGATCGCGCTGTTGAACCGCTGAGCACGGCGCCCTTCGCCCGTCATTGCGAGGAGCGAAGCGACGAAGCAATCCAGGCGGCGGGGCAGAACTGGATTGCTTCGCTCCGCTCGCAATGACGATTTTCAATCCACCGGCTGGATCTGGGCGTCTTTGGCGAGCTGCACGGTTGCGGCCAGATCGTCCTTGAAGAATTTGTTGAACGCGTCGACGCTCATCAGCTTCGGCTCGACGCCGAGCTTGGCCAGCTTTTCGACCATCGCCGGATCCGCCAGCGCCTTTTCGGTCGCGTCGTGCAGCTTGTCGATGACCGGCCGCGGCGTCTTGGCCGGCGCCGACAGTCCGACCCAGAAATTGAACTCGGCTTTCGGGTAGCCGGCTTCGGCGATCGACGGCACGTCGGGCAACAGCGCGATGCGCTTGAGCGAGCTCACGGCCAGAATGTTGAGCTTGCCCGAGTTGAGCGCGGAGGCCGCCGCCGCGAGCGGAATGAAATAATAATCGATGCGTCCGGCCATCACCTCGGTCAGGCCCTGATCGCGGAACGGCACGTGGCGGACGTCGATATTGGCGGCAAGCCGAAGCCGCTCGCCGGCCATGTGCGAGGAGGAGCCGACGCCGGCGGAGGCAAAGGTGAGCTTGCCCGGGTTCGCCTTCGCCGCCGCGACCAGGTCGGCGACGGTCTTGAACCCGGTCTCGGTCGAGGCCACCAGGACATTCGGCGACACGCCGAACATGACGACGGGCGCGAAATCCTTGGCTGGATCGTACGGCAAATGGCTGTGCAGCACGGCGCCGGTACCGAGCGAGGTCGAACTGGTGACGACCGTGTAGCCATCCGGATCGGCCTTGGCGACGTCGGCGAAACCGACGATGCCGCCGGCGCCGGGCTTGGTCTCGATCACCATGGGCTGGCCGATGATTTGCGACACCTGATCGAGCACGACGCGGCTGACGGTGTCGGAGGCGCTGCCGGCGGGAAAGGGACTGATCACGCGGATCGGCCGCGTCGGATAATCGTCGGCAGCGACAGCCGCCGTTGCCACCAGCACCGTGGCTGCGATTGCGCAGAGCGTTGCGCGAAGTGACACTTTGGCCTCCCTAAGTGTTCCATCACCGGCCGCGCGCACCGCTTCGCCGGCGCAGGCGCATTATTGGCGCGCCTATAGCAGCTTTACCGCCGTCATT
>Ga0210408_10000193_pt1 | contig 89924 bp, 86 predicted proteins | sample IncBWH4MmetaG_FD_155471 | JGI IMG/M metagenome (GOLD analysis project Ga0210408, IMG submission 155471) | Forest soil microbial communities from Barre Woods Harvard Forest LTER site, Petersham, Massachusetts, United States - Inc-BW-H-4-M | ecosystem: Environmental > Terrestrial > Soil >...
GCTCAATACGAGGCGAGGGTCTTGGAAACCAAGCACCGCATTCTGCACCGACTGGCTCGCCAGCTCGGCCAGCAAATCGTCCCCAACCCAGCGGCCGTCGTCTGACAGCGTGTTCATGGAGAGGGTCCAGATCCGCCCTACTCCGCGCGCAATCGTCCGTACAGTTCTGTGACCTCGCTCTGCCAGGGCGGATCGGCGCCGGCGCGGGTGCAGGTCACCGCGGCGCATGCACAGGCAAAGGACAGCGCGCGGCGGAGCTCGTCCGGCGCGATGCCCTGCAACCTCTCTCGCGCGATGCATCCGAGTTCCCGCAACGCGAACAAGAGCGCAGCCTGAAAACTGTCGCCGGCGCCGATCGTATCGACGGCCTCGACTGGGGGCGCCTCGACCTCGACCATCCCGGCGTTGCGGTGCCAAGCCTGCGCGCCCTGATTGCCGCGGGTGATGACGACCAGGCTCGGCCCACGCGACAGCAGGGCGGAGGCCCTCCCTGCATGCGCATCCTCGCCGTGGAGATAATTGAAGTCGACGTCCGACATCTTGACGATGTCGGCACAGTCGGCAAATGCGTTGATGCGCGCGCGATACGCGTCGATGTCCTTGACCAGGTTCGGCCTGCAGTTCGGGTCGAAGGCGATCGTCGCGTTGGGTTTCGCAGCCGTGATCAGCGCTGTGGTCTCGGCGGCGCCCTGGTCATGGACCAGCGTGGTCGATCCCACGTGAAGCGCGTCAATGCCATCGAACGGAATAGTGTCGCGCAAAAACGTCCATTCGCGCGCGGCGGTCGCCGCGTCATAGAAGGCGTATTGCGACTCGCCGCCGACGATCCGCACGAAGGCCAGCGTGGTCTGGCGATCGCTGCGCGTCGCATAGGTGATGTCGACGCCGGAGGCTGCGGCATGGTCGGCGATCATGCGGCCGAACAGGTCGGTCGAGATGCCACCGACAAATCCGGTGGGCGCGCCCAGCCGCGAGAGGCCAACGGCGACATTGAGGCACGATCCGCCGACCGCCGGCCGCACCGCGTCCCGGCCATCCGCAGCTGTGATCGGTACGAAATCGATCAGGGCATCGCCGCAGCTGAGCATCATGCTGTGGACCTCTCGACCCCGGCCGCGCAAGGTTCGAAGCCGCGCATCGCCTCGCGACTGCCGCGATCCAGGCCGCGCAACAGCGAATAGACCTCACGCTTCCTCCGATGAAATTCCCGCATGCCCGCCGCGGTCGGCTCCGTGAGGCGACCGAGCGCCGACATCGCGGCCATGGTCTCGCCGAGCGAGGCAAAGGCGCCGGCCGCAACGGCGCCGAGCATGGCCGCACCGAGCAGCACCGGCTCCGGGGTCTGCGGCAGCGCCACCGTCAGCCCGGTGGTATCGGCCATGATCTGCCGCACCAGCGGACTGCGGCCGGCGCCGCCCCCCATCACGATGACCTGGCTGCGGACGCCCTGGGCCGTAAACGCATCGATGACGTCGGCAAGGCCGTAGGCGAGCCCGCACAGGCCGGCCACGAACAGGCGTTCCATGGCGCCGATATCGGTATCGAGATCGAGGCCCGCGATCACGGCGCGCGAGTCCGGATCGGCATAGGGCGAACGGTTGCCGAGAAATTCAGGCAGCACGTGAATGTCACGCGCCAACAGCGCCGCCCGGCTGACATTTCCCGCCCGGCCGATGATGCGCTTTTCAAGCAGGCCGATGATATCAGTGGCCTCCCGCCGCGCCGTTTCAGCGGCCTCGGAGTGGGCCGGATGCGACCGGATCAACTGGTCGATCGCCGCGCCCGCCGCCGACTGCCCGCCCTCGTTCAGCCAGCAGCCGGGCACCATGCCCTGATAATACGGACCCCAGACGCCGGGCACGAAACAGGGGTCGGCCGTGGTCGCCATGATGCAGGCGGAGGTGCCCATGATATAAGCCAGCCGATCGCAGACATCGACGTCGGCGCCGGGGGCATCCTTGCCGCCAATCGCACCGACGCCGCCGGCATGGGCATCGATCAGCGCGGCACCGACCGGCGTTCCGGCCTTGAGGCCAAAATCCCGCGCGGCCAATTCCGTCAGTCCCCTACCGATCGGTGTCCCCGGCGCGACTATGTCGGTGCCTATTTTGCGATATTGGTCAGACACGAATTCCTGCAGGCCGACCCGCTCGAAATAGGGCGCGCTCCAGCGCGCCTCATGCGCGAGGTAATTCCATTTGCAGGTCACGGTGCAGGTCGAGCGCGTCCCTGCCCCCGTCGCGCGATAGGTGAGATAGTCCGCCAGATCGAAAAAATGCCCGGCGGCGTCGAAACTCGCGCGCAAATGCCGCTTCAGCCAGAGCAGTTTTGGAACTTCCATCTCCGGGGAGACCGAGCCGCCGACATAACGGAGGACATCGTCCCCGGTCTCGTTGATCAGCCGCGCCTCCGATATGGCGCGATGGTCCATCCAGACGATGACATTTCGCGCATTGTCCCCGGAGGCACTCACGGTCAGGGGCGCGCCACCCTGATCCAGCACCACCAGCGAACAGGTCGCGTCGAACCCGATACCGCCGACGGCGTCGGGCGCGAGCGCGGCCTCCTTCAAGGCGCTGCGGACGCATGCGGCGCAGGCCTCCCAGATGTCGGAGGAAGACTGCTCGACGATGTCGCCGGCCTCGTACCAGACCTTGATCGGACGTTTCGCGGTTGCGAGCAGGTTTCCCTTCTCGTCAAAAATCCCGGCCCGGGCGCTCAAGGTCCCGACGTCGACGCCGATGAAGGCTGGCATGCTCGCTCCCGTGTGTTTGGGGCGATCTTACCAGCATGTATAGCCGCCATCGACAAGAACGATGCTGCCCGTCATCAAGCTCGCGGCCTCGGAGGCGAGGAACAACACCACCGAGGCGATCTCCTCCACCTGCCCCAGCCGCCCCATCGGTGTGCCGCCGACCCAGGCATCCCACATTTTCGGGTTGCTTTTCACAAACGCATTCAGCGGGGTGTCGATGTAGGTCGGCGCCACCGCGTTGACCCGCACGCCCCGCGCCCCCCATTCCGCCGCCAGCGACTTGGTCAGATGGTGCACCGCGGCCTTGGAGGCGTTGTAAAAGCATTGCTCCTGGGGCTTGTTGACGATGAAGCCGGACATCGAGCCGACATTGACGATGGTCCCGGCCTTCGCCGCCAGCATGTGCTTGCCGAAGGCGCGGCAGCACCAGAAGGTGCCATTGAGATTGACGTCGAGGACATTGAGCCAGTGCTCGTCGGTCACCGTCTCCGCCGGCGTCTCGCTGCGCGCGATCCCCGCATTGTTGACCAGGATGTCGACCCGGCCATGGCGGCCGACGAGATCGTCGGCGAGCTCGGACACCCGCCTGGAATCGGTCACGTCCATCACGGCCATCTCGGCCTGAAAACCTTTGCCGCTCAACTCCGCGGTCGCGCTCTTCGCCAGCGCCGCATCGCGATCGGCGATAACCACCCGCGCGCCAGCCTCCGCCAGCGCCTCGGCGCAGGCCAGCCCAATGCCCTGCCCGCCGCCCGTCACGATCGCCGTCTTGCCGGGCAGCTTGAACTTTTCCAGATACATCGTTGTCGTCCTATTGGGCTAGCTGCGACTGGCCGTCGCTGTCGAAGCGATGAATGCGCTGCGGCTCCGGCGCCAGCACGACCCGGTCGCCGGTCGAGAGATCGAGCTCGCCGACATGACGCGCGGTCAGGGTGCCGAGGGCGCCCCCATCGACATAGAGAAAAGTGTCGCTGCCGAGATGCTCGGCGACCATGATGGTGCCGGGCCAGCCCTCGCCCTCGCGGTTGATCTTGAGGTGCTCGGGACGCACGCCGACGGTTGCGGCACCGTATTTGGCGGCGGCCGCGCCGGTGACGAAGTTCATCTTGGGCGAGCCGATGAAGCCGGCCACGAACAGGTTGGCCGGCCGTTCATAGAGCTCGAGCGGCGAACCATATTGCTCGATCTTGCCGGCATTGAGCACGACGATCTTGTCGGCCATGGTCATGGCCTCGACCTGGTCGTGGGTGACATAGACCGCGGTGGTGCCGAGCTGCTTCTGCAGCCGCGTGACTTCGATCCGCATTTGCACACGCAACGCCGCGTCGAGGTTGGATAAGGGCTCGTCGAACAAAAATGCCTTGGGCTCGCGCACGATGGCGCGGCCGATCGCGACGCGCTGGCGCTGCCCGCCGGAGAGCTCGCGCGGCTTGCGGTCGAGATAGGGTGAGAGATTGAGCGTCGCGGCCGCCGCTTCGACCTTGCGGTTGATCTCGTCCTTCGCCAGCCCCGCCATCTTCAAGCCGAAGGCGATGTTGCCGCGAACGCTCATATGCGGATAGAGCGCATAGGACTGGAACACCATCGACAGCCCCCGCTTGGCGGGCGGGGTGTCGACCACGTTCTTGCCGTCGATCAGGATCGCTCCGCCGGTGACGTCCTCGAGACCCGCGATCAGCCGCAGCAACGTGGTCTTGCCGCAGCCCGAGGGACCGACGAAGACCACGAAGGAACCGTCGGCGATGTCGAGATTGGCGCCCTTGATGATGTGAACGGGCCCGAAAGACTTTTGCACATCCTGAAGCGTGATCTCACCCATGGTCAAAAGGCCCTTTCTGCTATTTCACCGCGCCGAAGGTCAGGCCGCGGACGAGCTGGCGCTGACTGAACCAGCCGAGCACGAGGATCGGCGCAATTGCAAGCGTGGACGCCGCCGACAGTTTTGCCCAAAACAACCCTTCCGGAGACGAATAGGAGGCGATGAACACGGTGAGCGGCGCGGCCTGCAAGGTCGACAGGTTCAGCGTCCAGAACGCCTCGTTCCACGCCAGAATGAAATTGAGCAGCATCGTGGATGCGAGCCCTGGCACCGCCATCGGCGTCAGCACGTAGACGAGCTCGCGGCCGATCGTGGCGCCATCCATGCGCGCGGCTTCCAGGATGTCGCGGGGGATCTCCTTGAAATAAGTGAACAGCATCCAGATCACGATCGGCAGGTTGCCGAGGCACAGGATGAAGACGAGCCCCGTGAGCGAATCGAGCAGGCCGAAATCCCTGTAGATCAGGTAGATCGGGACCAGCACGCCGACCGGCGGCATCATCTTGGTCGACAGCATCCACAGCAGCAGGTCCTTGGTGCGCTTGGTCGGCGAAAACGCCATCGACCATGCCGCGGGAACAGCGATCAGCATGGCAATGAGCGTCGAGCCGCCGGCGATGACGATCGAATTGAGCGCGTGGTGGAGGTAGTCGCTGCGCTCCTGCACGGTGGCGTAGTTTTCCGTGGTCCAGTGGAAGAACAGGAACGATGGCGGGATGGCAAAGGCTTCGAGCTCGGTCTTGAAACTCGCCAGCACCATCCAGAGGATCGGGAAGAAGATCAGGAAGCCGGCGAGCCAAGCCGCAGCCGTCGAGACCGCCACATGTCGCCTTGTCACCATCCGCGCCATCGGTCAGGTCTCCAGGTTCCGTCCGACGATGCGGACCAGGAAGAAGGCGACGATATTGGCGAGCACGACTGCCACCAGGCCTCCGGCCGACGCGCTGCCGACGTCATACTGGATCAGCGCCTGCGAATAGATCAGGAAGGCGATGTTGGTGGTCTGCAGCCCGGGGCCACCGCCCGTGGTGACGAAGATTTCCGCAAAGACGGTGAGCAGGAAGATGGTCTCAATCAGGATCACCACCGTGATCGGCCGCGCCAGATGCGGCAGCGTGATGTAGATGAAGGTCGACATCGCCCGCGCCCCGTCCATCTCGGCCGCCTCCTTCTGCTCCTCGTCGAGCGACTGCAGCGCGGTCAGAAGGATCAGCGTGGCGAAGGGCAGCCATTGCCAGGACACGATCAGGATGATCGCAAACATTGGCACGTCATTGAACCAGTCGATCGGCGTGAGGCCGAATGATTTCGCGATCCAGGCGAACAGCCCCGACACCGGGTGCATCAACAGGTTTTTCCAGACCAGCGCGCTGACGGTCGGCATCACGAAGAACGGCGCGATCACCATCAGACGGACGATGCTGCGCCCGACCACGGGCTGGTCGAGCAAGAGCGCCAGGAGGATGCCGAACAGGACGGTCAGCAACAGCACCGAACCGACCAGCACCAGCGTATTCCGCAGCGATGCAAGGAAGGCGGGATCGGTCAGGAAATAGCGGAAGTTCTCGAAGCCGACGAACTGTTCGGACTCCGCATCGAGCAAATTGTAGTGCAGCGTCGCGAAATAGATCGTCAGCGCGAGTGGGACGATCATCCAGACGAACAGCAGCCCGACTGCCGGCGTCAGCAACGTGCGCGCAAGGACTTGCGTCTGTCGGGTCGCCATGTCAGTGGCTCCGTCGATTGCTCTTAAGAAAGGGCGGCCATCCGGTGCACGGTCCTGGATGGCCGCAAGGCTTAGCTCGGGAGAACTGAGCTAAGGGATGCGCCTATTTGATATAGCCGGCGCGCTTCATTTCACGTTCGGTCGAGGACTGCGCCGCCGACAGTGCCGCATCCACGGTCATCGAGCCGGAGAGCGCCGCGGAGAACTGCTGGCCGACCGCGGTGCCGATGCCCTGGAATTCAGGAATGGCCGCATATTGCACGCCGACATAAGGCACCGGCTGTACGGTCGGCTTGTTCGGATCGGCCGCATCGATCGAGGCCAGCGTCGGCTTCGCGAACGGCGCGACCTTCAGATATTCAGGGTTCTGGTACAGCGAGGTCCGCGTGCCCGGCGGCACACTGGCCCAGCCCTCCTTCGAGGCGACCAGTTTGGTGTAGTCCTTGCTCGTGGCCCATGCGATGAACTTTTCGGCGGCCTCGGTCTTCTTGGAGCCCGCGGGAATGGCGAGACTCCAGGCCCACAGCCAGTTGGCGTTCTTGCCGAGCCCCGTATTCGGCGCTAACGCGAAGCCGACCTTGTCCGCGACCTTGGAGTCCTTCGGATTGGTGACCATGGACGCCGCCACCGTCGCATCGATCCACATCCCGCACTTGCCGGCATTGAACAGCGCGAGATTCTCGTTGAAGCCGTTCGAGCTTGCGCCGGGAGGCCCCGCCTCCTTCATCAGGTCGACATAGGTCGAGAGCGTCTTCTTCCATTCCGGCGTGTTGAACTGCGGTTCCCACTTCTCGTCGAACCAGCGCGCGCCATAGGAATTGGACATCGCGGTCAGAAACGCCATGTTCTCGCCCCAGCCGGCCTTGCCTCGCAGGCAGATGCCGTAGACGCCGCCGGCCTTGTCGGTCAGCTTCTTGGCCGCATCGATCACGAAATCCCAGGTCGGACTGTCGGGCATCTTGAGCCCGGCCTTCTCGAACAGGTCGGTGCGATACATCACCATCGAGCTCTCGCCATAGAACGGCGCGGCATAGAGCTTGCCGGACACCGACACCGCATCCTTGATCTTGGGCAGCAGATCGCCGGTGTCGTAGTCGGCGGGAAGATTGTCGAGCGGCACCAGCCAGTTCTTCTTGGCCCAGATCGGCACCTCGTAGGTGCCGATGGTCAGGACATCGAACTGGCCACCCTTGGTGGCGATGTCGGTGGTGACGCGCTGGCGCAGCACGTTCTCTTCCAGCGTCACCCATTTCACGGTGATGTCGGGATTCTTGGCCGTGAACTCGGAGGTCAGCCCCTGCATCCGGATCATGTCACTGTTGTTCACGGTGGCGATCGTCAGGGTGGTTTCGGCGTATGAGGGGGAAGACAACAAAAGCGCAGTCGCGCCCAGCAGGGCGCCATAGACATGTTTCACGGGTAACCTCCCTATGTCGCGTTTCGAGGATGGCCAACTTTGAGTATATGCCCACGCGTTGAGCGTATGTTCACACCAAGGATTCGAGTTGTCAAGCATGCGGCTTGCGACTTCCGCAGGGAAAAACGGCGGCGTCAGACATGCTGCGCTGCGTTCAAGAACGACAATGCAAGGCTTGGAAAGGCGCGGTTACTTTTCGAGGATCGCGCGCGCGGTGGCTTCGTCTGATATCAGGCCGTTGACCAGGCGTCCGAGCAACGCGGCGCGGATCGCCGGCACCTTGGCCTGACCGAGCGCCGCGCCGATCGTGGTCGCCTGCGCCGGCACCTCGGGCGGGATGCTGGTGAGGCGCTTGTTGGTGCCGGCCTTGATCAGCTTGCCCTTGCCATCATAGGCCCACCCCGTCACCTCCCCGATCGCGCCAAGCCGCATCATCTCGAACAGCTCTTCGCGGGTGACGAAACCGTCGACATGGACCTGCGCCTTCTGGTCCATCTGGCCGATCCCGATCAGGCGCAGATCAGCCTTGGCGGCGATCGCCTTCACCTTCGCGATCGGCTCGATGCGGACCATGCGGTTGCGCTCGTCTTCGGAGGCCATCAGAAACGGCAGCGGCATCGGGTAGTGGCGGGCCCCGGTGCGGTCGGCGAGCCGTCCGACGGTGTCGAAGAAGCTCGCCGAGCCGTCGGCCGAGATGGTCCCGACCAGGGAGACGAGCTGGTGATTCGGCCGGTCGATCGGCGTCACCCGCTCGACCGCCGCGCGCACCGCGCGCCCCGTCCCCAGCGCGACGATGACCGGCGTCTCACTGCGCAGGGTCGCATCGAGCAGGTTGGCGCAGCGCTCGGCGATCCCGGCGGTGGCCTGCGGCGACGCCGGATCCGTCGGCACCACCTCGCAATGCACGAGATCGAAGCGCTCCTTCAGCTTCGCCGCGAGCTCCATGCAGGCGGCAATCGGATGTTCGAGCCGGAAGGTGATCAGTCGTTCGGCAAGACACAATGACACCAGCCGCTGCGCGGAGGCGCGCGAGACCTGCAACATTTTTGCGATCTCGTCCTGGGTGTGGCCGGCGATGAAATACAGCCAGCCGGCGCGCGCGGCGTCGTCGAGACGGGATTTATCGCTGTCGGCCACCGTCATGACAAATGTTCTTCGTCCTTCCAGAAATCAGCCATCCGGTCAAAGACGCGATCCGCACCCGCATCCTTGAGCATAGCGCGCCCGTCACGCGACACATAGTGGCTGCCGCCGACAAATCCCCAGACCGTCATGCCGGCCGCCTTGGCCGCGGTCACGCCGCTGACCGAGTCCTCAATCACCAGGGTTCGCGCCGGCGCGACCTCCATCTGCGCGGCCGCATGGAGAAACAAATCGGGCGCCGGCTTGCCGCGCGCGACCATCTGCGCGGTATAGAGCCGGTCGCCGAAGTGCTGCGCAAGTCCCGTCAGCGCCAGCGAGAGCACGACGCGATCGAGCTCACTGGACGAGGCGACGCAGCACGGCGCCTCGAGGCTTGGGAGCAGCGCTCCGATACCTGGAATCGGCTTGAGCGAGCGCTTGAAGCTTTCGCGCACCCGCGATCGCAGTTCTGGCAGGAACGTCTCCGGCACCGGGCAGCCACGATCGGCGCAGTACTCTGTTACGGCCGCCGTGCTCCGCCCGAGAAACAGCCTGTGCACCTGCTCTATCGAGACCTCGACACCGATTTCACCGAGCGTTTCCGACAGGCACTGGCAACTCAGCACCTCGCTGTCGACGAGGACGCCGTCACAGTCGAAGATGACGAGGTCGGGTTTCGGAAGACTGAAATTCATCCGAACATTTGATCATATGCCCAGATCGCGAGCAATAGCTCAACCTTCGCCCGGCGTAGCCTGCCCGACCGTGGATCCGCTCGGTTTGGCGGGCCACATGCGCGACAGTGTCGCATCCCGCTTGACCGCGACATGCCAGATTGTCGCCATGAGATGCAGCGCGACCGCGACGTAGACCAGATAGGCGAGCGCATCGTGCGAGACCTCGCCCGCATGCGCAACCGATGGACTATCGGAGATAAGTCGCGGCCAGCTGAAGAGCCAGAAAAACTTCAGCGAATAGCCCCCGGCCGACGAGAACAGATATCCCGTGATCGGCATCGCAAAGAGAACGGCATAGAGCGCCCAGTGATTCAATCGCGCGGCGAGCCGCACCAGCGGCCCGAACGACGCGGGCTGCGGCGGCGCCGTGGTGGCGGCGCGCACCATGATCCTGAGGATCGCGAGGAAGAACAGGGTCACGCCGAGCGATTTGTGCACTTCGAGCAGTTCGCGGCGTGGCGAGGTGCCGGGCGCCTGCAGGCCGCAATAGAAGCCGATCAGCATGGCCGCGATGAACAGCACCGCGCTGGCCCAGTGAATCAAGCGCAAGCGCGCGTCGTAGGTCGTCTCGGTCATCACGCCTCGTCGGCAATACCGTTGCGCAGCAGCCCGATCCGCTCGATCTCGACCTCGACGATGTCGCCGGGCTTCATCCAGAGCGGCGGCGTGCGCCGGGATCCGACGCCCCCCGGCGTGCCCGTTGCGATCACGTCGCCGGGCTCGAGCCGGGTGAACGTGGAGCAGTATTCGATCTGGCGCGGGATGTCGAAGATCATCTGGTCGATGGTCGTATCCTGGACCACTTCACCGTTCAGCCGGGTCTGCAGGCGCAGCGGGCCGAGATCATCGATCTCGTCAGGCGTTACCATCCAGGGACCGAAGCCGCCCGTAGACGGAAAATTCTTGCCCGGCGTGAACTGGTGGGTGTGGCGCTGGAAGTCACGCACGCTGCCTTCGTTGTAGCAGGCATAGCCGGCGATGTGCTGCCACGCGTCCTGCCGCTTGATGTATCGCCCTGCCTTGCCGATCACGACCGCGAGCTCGCCTTCGAAATCGAGATCGGTCGACACGCGCGGCCGGATGATGTCGGAGAGATGGCCGGTCTGGCTGTTGGCGAAGCGCCCGAACACGGTCGGATTTTCGACCTCGGAACGGCCGGTCTCCTTGCGATGCATTTCATAGTTCAACCCGATGCAGAGAATCTTGTCAGGATTGGGAATGACCGGGAGCCAGCTGATGTCCGACAGGGCATAGCGCTTGGCCTTGGTTGCGCTGGCCGCGACGTCCGCAAGCGCATCCGCTGCGATCGCCGATTTCAGGTCGGGACACCGCTCCCGCAGCAGGGCGCCGAGATCGGCGATCCCACCATCCTCCACCAGTCCCCACGAGGCGGTGCCGTCGATCTCAAAGCTTGCGAATTTCATCGGATGTCCTCGAATTTTTTAAGGATGGCGGTCAGCGCGACGCTGCCGGAATGACGGCGGCGGATGATGGCTCATTTGCGGTTCTGGCGAACCGGGCGATGGTGCGCTCCGGAAAAATCAGCGCAAAGGCTGCGATTGCGCCAATGATGAGAATGCCGGCGGTGAACGTCATCGCATGCGCGTAGCCGAGCGTGACGTCGGGGCCCGCCTCGCCGACGATCCAGCCGGTCAGCGCATTCGAGATCAGCGCGGAGGCCGCATTGCCAGAGTAGATCACGACGATCAGCCGGCCCCGCTGCGCGGCCGGCGCAACGGCACCGAGCGCGACGGGCCCGAAAATCGTGGTCAGGCTGGGCGCCGCGAAAGCGATCGCCACGCAGGCGAGCTGCAACGCACCCGACGTCACGATGCTCAGCAGCAGCGCACAGCCGGCCGCCAGCAGCGCCAGGCCTGAGGCGTTGCCGAGGCAGGCGCGCAGGCTCCAGCCGCGCCGCTGCAGATATTGCGTGATCCAGGAGCCGGAGAGCAGCAGCGGCGACTGGAACAGATAGATTACGGAAATGATCCAACCGACATCGGTCTGCTTGTAGCCGAGCCCGAGCTGCAGGAACGGCGGCAGCCAGGTCGCCGACATGCCGACGATCCAGTAGGACATGGTCGACATGATGATGACGCCGATCACGGTGGGATCGCCCCACAGCGTGCGCGCCGGCACGGACGCCGCGCCCACGGGAGTAGTATTGCGCGCATTCGCGGCCGCATAGGGTCCCTCGCTTCCGATCATGACCCACGCCAGCATCCACGCAATGCCGAGTAGTCCGCAGACCAGAAATCCGGTGCGCCAGCCATAATTGACGATGATGAAGGTCAGAAACGGACCGCCGGCCAACAATCCGACACTGATCCCCTGCAGCACGACCGCGCTCGGGACGCTGCGCTTGTCCTGGGGAAACCAGTTGTAGCAGGCGTGCAGCGCAGTCGGCAGTCCGGGCCCCTCGCCTGCGCCCAGGATGATGCGGCAGATCACCAGCACGACGACCGAACTCGAAAAAAAGATCGGAATCTGCGACGCCGACCAGATCGCGGCGAGCAGTATCAAGATCCATTTCACCGGAAAGCGGCCGACCACGAACAGACCGACCGCCATGCCCGACAGCGAGAACAGGAGGAAAAAGCTGCTGCCGATCAGGCCGAAATCCTTTGGACTGAGCGACAGCTCCTTCATCATCGGCACCGCCGACAGGCCGAACACCAGCTTGTCAAAAAAATTCAATGTCTGGAACAGGAACAGCATGATGAGCACGGCAAAGGCCCGCGCTCCGCTTCCGCTGGTCGCATCCGGTGATGTTGGCACGATTTCCCCCTGGTGTTGTTTTCATTTTCATCCGTTGATTGCAGCCGGCGCGCTAGTTCGGACAGCATATCGGCGAGCGCCGCCTCCTCGTGCGCGACGCCGTAGACGTAATGATCGGGCCGGACGATCGCTGCCACCGAGGCGTGCTGATCGAACCAGCGGGTCACCACGCCGTGCTCCTCGTGTACCGCCCGCGGTGCAACGTCGGCGCCGGCCGGCGCGATGCGAATCACGCTCAGGCCGAGCGCGGCGGCCTGCGTCACGATGGCACGCGCGCATGCAAGCGCGCCGTCGGCGCGCAGCACGAGCCGCCATCCGACGCCGCAGGCAGCATCGAGCAGCGCCCGCCCGCCTGACGTCGCAACCCATGGCTGCGGGAACAGCGTGCCGTTCGCCGCATGTGGTGTGGTGGCCAGCAGGCCGCAGGCGAGCGGCGGCACGATCTCCTGGCGCGTGATTGTGCGCGGCTTGCCGCCGCCTTCGGCCAGGATGCGCGCATCACGCGCCGCGGCGGCCACCGGATCGCGCTCGCAGATCACGCGGCCGATCGCCTTGATCCGGGTCGTGAGCTCGCGCACATGGGCGCTGCGCTCCTGCTCGTATGTGTCGAGCAGAGCCTCGCCCGACCGTCCTTGCAACCTGTGCTCCAGCTTCCAGACGAGATTGGCGACGTCGCGGATGCCCTGGCACATGCCCTGGCCGATGAAAGGCGGTTGCTGGTGCGCCGCGTCGCCGGCGAGGAAGACGCGGCCCACACGCCATTTGCTGGCGACAAGGGCATGAAAGCGGTAACTCGCCGCGCGCCACAGCGTGGCGTCATCCGGCGTCAACCAGCGCGCGAGCAACCTCCACACCGAATCGGACTGCTCCATCGCGCGCGGATCCTCGCCCGGCAGCAGCATGATCTCGAAGCGGCGGTGAAGAGCGGGGCCGACGATATAGGAGCTTGGCCGCGCCGGATCGCAGAACTGCGCGGCAGTGCGCGGCAGTCGTGCGAGCGCCGCCTCCTTGATCCTGAGATCGACCACGAGCCAGGGCTCGTCGAAGTCGAGGTCATCGAATACGATGCCGAGCTGCCGGCGTACGCCGCTCGATGCGCCGTCACAGGCGATCACGTAGTCGGCGGTCACGCGGCGTGGCGCGCCATCGTCACCCGCAAGCGCGAGCGTAACGCCGCTCACGGTCTGGCTGAGCTGTGTGAGCTCAGTGCCGAGCTCGACGGTGACGCTGGGATAGGACCACGCATGCGCGCGCAGCGCCTCTTCCGCGGGCGGCTGGGTGAACACCATGGTCGGCGTGTAGCCCAGGGGATACGGCTCGGCGATTATGTCGATGCGGCGGATCAGCTGGCCCTCGGCGCCGAAATGTTCGGAGGCCGGAAACGGCGCGATGTGTTGATACAGTGCGTCGGCGACACCAAAATTGTCGAACAGCCGCAGGATCTCGTGATCCAGCGCGATCGCCCGTGGCTTGTCGTAGACCTGGCGCTCCCGGTCGATCGCAAGCGTGCGAATGCCGTGCGCGCCGAGCAGGCTGGTTGCAACCGCGCCGGACGGGCCGAAACCGATCACCGCAACCTGAAACTCGTTTGCGCTCGCGGACATCGACCTTCAACACCTTCTAGATGTCTGCGTAGCGGATAGCGAGCTGCGCCGCCTTGACATGCTCGGCCTTGGGCGGCGCTATGCCCCATTGATCGGTGCGGCCCGACGGCCAGACCCAGTGATCCGGACCGCGCACCACATAGCTGTCGTCGACCTGCAGCACCTCGGCCGTGTATTCGATGACGAAGCCAACCGGATCGACGAAATAGGCGAACACATTGTCGCCCGGTCCATGCCGGCCGACGCCCCAGGCGATGGGAAAGCCGGCGTCGATCATCCGTCCAGAGGCGCGCATCACCGACTCCAGGCTCGGCATCATGAAGGCGACATGGTTGAGGCCGCAAACATCGGCGTCCGCGATCACGACCGCATGGTGGTCGCTGTTGCAGCGGACGAACGCCATCGCCTTCGAGCGGTCGGAAAGACGAAAGCCGAGCGCCTTCTCGTAGAACGCGGCCGAGCGGTCGACATCGTTGCTGTTGAGATTGACGTGGGCGAGGCGCTCCGGCCGATCGCCGAGCGGCGGTTTTGGCAAATGGCGAACATCGTTGTGGACGAAACGCAGGAGGCCACCTTCCGGTCCCCGCACCACCATCACGACGCCTCCGTCCGGCGCCTCGTTGGGCTTCGGTCCGGACAGCAGCGCCCCGCCCGCGGCCACCACATCAGCGGCGACGGCGGCAAAATCGGCGGGCACCGCGATACGGAACGTCACGGCGCGCAGCTCGGGCCGCGCACTTCGATGCAGCGCGACCGCGTGATGGTCGCTGCCGGTGGCGCTAAGATAGGCGGCATCGGCGGTGCGAGCGATGGTCTCGAGTCCCCAGACCTCGGAATAGAATTTTTGCGAAAGATCGAGGTCCGGCGTGCCCAGATCGACACTGCGGAGCGCGGTCACCGGAAACCGGGGCATGGACGATTTCCCTCCGTGGCGCCGGCCCGCACACAAGGCGCGGCTGCATTCAGGTTCTTGCGACCCCTCGATTTCGAGAGCGGAAGGCCACTTTTATTACACAAAAATTAAATAGCAATAAAAATTTATAGATTTCTGTCACAAGGTCCCTCGATGTATACATCGAATCGGGCCAGTGTGACAAAACCGGGAGGCCTCAACCGTGGATGTGACAGCGGCACTCGCTCCGTCGGTGCCATCGACCCAGGCCAGCCATGTCTACGACCGGCTGCGCGAGGACCTGTTGTCCGGGCGCCTTGCACCGTCACGCAAGCTGCAGATGCGGTTCCTGATGGAGACCTATCAGACCGGCCAGACACCGCTGCGGGAGGCGTTGAACCGGCTGACCGCCGACGGACTTGTGGAAGTGCACGAACAGCGCGGCTTCTACGTCAGGGACATCAGCCGCGCGGAGCTCGTCGAGCTCACCAAGACACGCTGCTGGGTGGAGAGCCTGGCGCTGCGCGAGTCGATGGCCGCGTCCACGCCGCCATGGGAAGAACAGCTCGTGCTGGCCCAGCATCGGCTCGGCCGCGCACCGCGGTCGCTGAACCCAACGGCGTTCGAAAACAACCCGGAGTGGGAACGGCTGCACCGCATCTACCACCGGATCCTGATCGGAAACTGCGGCTCGCAGCCGTTGATCGCTTTCTGCGGACAGCTCGCCGATCAGCTCTATCGTTATCGCCGCCTGTCGATCGGCAACGCGTTTCCGTCCCGTCCGGTGGGCGGCGAGCACGTCGACATCACCGGCGCGGTGTTGAGCGGAGACGCGGAGGCGGCGGTGAAGTTGCTCATCGCTCACTATCAGAGGACCGCCGACGTCCTCCTGCAGGACGAAACGATCTTTCCCGAACTCCGTCAGGCCGACAAAGCCCGGCTCTGACCGGCACGCAAGTGCCCGGCGACCTTCGCGCCACACGCGAGGCGGCCGCCCAAACAACTCATCTGCTTCGAAAACTGTGCATGGACGCGAAACCCGTCATGCAGAGGTGCTATTGGCTATCCCCATATCCTCTACTTCAGACTTTCACCACCGGACATGGAATTGATTGATGGATAGACAATTCGACTACACCCAGAAGATTCTGCTGGCCGTCGAGCTTGCCGATGCTCCGCGGCGGATCGAAAGCATGCCCGCGACCTATGCCAGGTTCAGGCGGCTATCGATCCCGGACGTGGTCCGGGCCTTCGACGAAACGCACGGCCTGTTCGCGCGGCTGATTGCCGGGCATGCGTTTCGCGGTGTCCTCGAACAGCACATGGGTTATTGGGAGCAGAGGATTCCTGCAGGCCAGCAAAGCTTCGTGCACTATGCGATCGGAAGCAACGACGTCATCGCGGGCGCATTCGACCGGCTCAGGAAAGACGACAGCTTCACGTTGGTCGGGATCTATCACGTCGAGCCGCAATCCTCGGCCTATCCGTTCAGCTTCCCCTTCGGTGACACGCCGGATCATTGGCATCCGGACGAACCGTTCTCACTGACCGAGCAATCGATCTTCTGGTTCAACTTCTTCCCGGAACAGCCTTATCTGTTTGAGAAAACCTTCGCGGCCTGGGCGCTGTTCCAAATGTTGCAGCTTAAGGAGCGTGGCGAGAACAATCAACTCGCGGCCGCAGACGGCAAGGACAATTTGATCGCGCGGGGCGTGGCCGATTCGTCCAGGTCAATCTCAACCGTTTCGCCAGCCTGCCCGGCTTCTTCAACGCCGCGCACGAGGCCGGCAAGCACACCTTCACCGTCGATCGCGACTATCTCTGGTACGGCATGCTGCTGACCCGGGTGTAGCCGCGACCACGGTCACGGGTAGCATCAAGTCGATCCGGGCCGGCGATTTGCGTTGCCTGAGTTCTTCGGGAGAGGTGACGGCACTCAGACAAAACAGTGTTCTGCGGGCCGGTCCGCCGAGGGCACAGGCGATCGCCCTGCGGCCCGGCACGCGGATTCGCTGCATCTCCCTCCCGTCGCGGTCGATCCGAACGAACGCGTCCTCGCTCAAGGACGCCACCCACACCGCGCCGTCGCGCTCGAGACAGATGCCGTCGGGATCCTTCATGCGTCCGAGCCTGCGCGTGAAGCGCAAGCCGCCATCCGGCTCGATCGCATACTCGGCGAAACATTCGCCATCCATCTCCGCCGCGACCAGCCGGCTGTTGTCGGCCGACACTGCAATGCCATTCGGAAAGCGTAGACCCTTCGCGACGGTGCGGGCCGCTCCGTCAGGCCTCACCAGGATGATGCGACCGACCGCGCCGCGATCGGGCGGCGGAGGCATGTTGAAGCCGAGATCGCCGACACAGGCGCAGCCCTTTGCCGTCGACGATCATGTCGTCAATCGTCCCGGCCGCGACATCCGACAGGTCGGCATAAAGCGACAGCCGCCCGCCTGCGAACGTGAACAGGCGCTTGCGGGCATCCGGCCGTCCGGCAGGACACCGAGGCCGCAGGGAATATCGTCCGCAAACGATGCATGCTCGATGCAGTCGCGCGCGAGCGTCAGGCTGAGCAGCTTTCGTGTCATGCAATCGACGAACCACAGCTTGCCGTCATGCCAGCGCGGACCTTCATAGTAACGGCCCCCGTCGAACAGAGTCTTCAATCCGCCTTCCGCGATCTCGGTCAAATGGTCCTCCCCGCTCATCGCCACGAGATCTATATCAGAGCCGACGGCATGTCTGGACCCGAAGTTGAATGCAGCAAGCCTCACTTCGCGACAACCGGCAGCCTCCGGAGCGATCGCAGGCCCGGCCGCCTACGCCAACGTATTCCTGAAGGCGCAATCCCCAGTTGTAGATTTGGCCAGCGATTGAAAAGCGCCTGAAGCGCGCAGGCGGCCTCCAGCCGCGCGAGCTGATGACCAAGGCAGAAATGGATGCCGGTCCCGAACGACAGATGCCGGTTCGGATGCCGCTGCAGATCGAGCTGCTCTGGATGTTCGTTGGCAACCGGATCCAGGTTCGCCGCCACGAGCATGGCCATGACCTGCTCGCCGCGCTTCAAAGAAACGCCCTCGATCTCGACGTCGTGGCGAACGTAACGCGGTTTCGAGAACTGCACCGGCGCGACGAAACGCAAGAATTCCTCGACCGCAAGTCCCGTCCGGCTCCAGTCCTGCGCCAGCCAATCACGCCTCGCCGGATCCTTGAGCAGCTCGAACACCGCGCCGCTGATCAGATGGGTGGTTGTTTCCGAGCCGGCGAGCAGCAGCAGAAACAGCATCGACACCAGTTCGTCGCCCGTGATGCGTCCGCCCTCGCGTTCGACCCGGACGAGTTCGGCAATCAAGCCCTCGCCACCTCGCTCTCGCGCCTCGCGCAGGCGCGCTTCGAAATAGCGCCGCATTTTCCGCAAGCCAAAGCTCACGCGCAGGAAATCGATCACGCCCCTGAGCCGGCCCATCGCGTTGGCCCAGGCAATGAACTGGGGCCGGTCGGCCTGCGGCAGGCCGAGCAGCTCAGAGATCACCGACAACGGCAGCAGCCTTGCATAGCGCGCGACGAGATCAGCAGGCGCACCTCGTGCGAACAGCTCGCCCGCGAGCTGATCGGCGATGGCGCGGATGTCCGGTTCCATGCCGAGCACGGCGCGCCGGCGAAAGGCCTCGTCGACGATGCTGCGCAGTCGCGTGTGATCAGGCTCATCCTGGGTCAGCATGTTGGAGGTCAGCGCCGTCACGGAAGCCGGCATCCACCAGCGCAGGCCGACCGGGCGTCCGCCCTCCTTGCGCAGCGTGAACGTCTTGGAATCCTTGAGGACCTGCGCGGCTGCCTCATAGGTGGTCGTGACCCATACCGGGCCGACAATCGGAAACCTGCTCCTGACGACGGGCGCGGCGGCGCGGAGCGCCGCAACGCTCGCCGCCGGATCGCGAAAAAATGCCTCGCTTGCGAAATCGACACGGACCGTCATGGGATCATTCCACATCGTTGACTGCCCCGGGTCGAGATGGTGCACGTCCCGCGGCATGCAAGGGTGGCTTGCGGACGTCACGCCCGCCGCGACGCGCGGGAGATGTCCGAGTTCCAAGAATGCCGGAATTTAGTGGGCTGGATCACACTCTTGCTGCGTGTGCCATGGCACCATGAGTTCCGGATGATCCGGAAACGCCGCGGCGACGGCGGTCCGAGCCATCCGGGGATGACGCCGATGGCGAAGCGATCGCAACGCGCCTCACCGCAGCACACCGCAACCGATCCGCGGGTGGTCACGATCCGCTCATTGGCCGACGCGGGCATCCTTGAGACGCCGATCATGCATCCCGAGCGCCTCGGACGCGTTGCGCAGCAATGGAGCTATATTCTGCGGGCGCGGGCGCGCTGGACGACGGATCCCGATCTGTGCAAATCCATGGCGATCAGCGCCTGCAAGGCCCTCGAGAGCCTTGGCATCCCCTGCCAGCGGGTTCAGAGCTGGGCATCGGCCGGCCGCATCGAAGTCGAATTCCACGATTGGGATCCGGACGACCCGAAGGTGGACCGGATTCATGAGTCCGCCTCGGAGGTGCCCTGGGAATATCTGATCAGCGCCGCGACACGGGTCGAAGGCCGCTTCGGCTCCCTGTTGATCTCGCGGCTGTTCCGCAACGGCATGTCGGCCGTGCTGCCTCATCCGCCGTCCACCGTGCTGTTCGTCGAAAGCGCACCGGGCCGGATCAAGGAGCTTTACGAGTTCAGCGATGAGGAGGAGCGCATCCGGGTTGCCGTAGGTGCCGATCGCAGGCAGTGCGTGAAGATCCTGAACACGCCAAAACTCTCCGAATTGAGGACGGTTACCGAGAAGAACTGGGAGGCGATTCACGTCACGGGTATCGACACGCATCAGGCCGGCTGGCTGATCGAGAACTTCTACCAGGATTTCCCGAGACAGAAGCCGGCGCTTTGGAAAGAGATCACAAGATCCGATCGCCTGTGCGACGGCATGATCATGCGCGAAGGGCGTGAGATCGAGCTGCCGGTCCCTTATGACAAGCTTGCCAAGGCCCTGGTCGGCGCCAAGCCGGCGCCGCGCATCGTCACATTGAACCTCTATTATTCCGGGGGCCGTCTCGCGCGGGAGTTGGTCAGGCTCGGCGCACATTCCGCGCTTGGTTTTTTGGACGAGATCGATGACGAGTTGGCGGAACTGTTCTTCCAGGCATTGTACTGGGAATGGTGCCACGCGAACCCTGCCATTCGTATCCCCGATGCGTTTCTCGGCGCCTGGCACAGATTGAGCGGCAGGGGCCGGCACGGAACATCGATCGCGATCTGGACGGGACGGAGCATCTTCGATCCGCCAGCCACCGCAGTTCAGGGCGAAACGAACGAAGCGGTGACGTCATGAACAGGCTACCAGGCGGCGACATCAAGGCAGGCCCGTTCCTCGCCACTGGCAAGCTGCTCCAGGTCGCGCTGGAGATCGCCAAGGAAGTCAACTACTCGCTCCTGCACAACAACCGGGAGCTGCTGTCGAAGCTGACCCTGACCAAGCTGGTCGCGCGGCAGGTGCTGGACATTACCGTCCAGGTCGAGCTCAACGTCGGCACCGAGCACTACCCTTACCGGTACACGCTCCCCATGATGGACGACGTGCAGCTTGCCCTGTCGTCCCAGGTCAGGATTCCCTTGACCGCCAACCTCCCGCGCTCCGTGCGCGAACGCGTGCAATCGACCGTCTATGTCAAGGTGACCTGCGAAGGCCAGACCGCGTTCGAGGACACGCGACGCGTGACCCTGATTCCCGTGGACGAATGGCTCGACGACACCGCCACCAATCCCTGGCTGCCGTCCTTCGTGCTGCCGCGAGATCCGGCGGTGCTGGCGATCATCAAGTCCGCGCGGCGTTTCCTGGTCGCCATCACCGACGAGCCTGCCGCCGGATTCGACGGCTATCAGGAACAGGCCGCAGGCGTTGACAAGCAGGTCAAGGCGATCTGGACCGCGCTGGTCCACGAATACCGGTTGCAATATATCAACCCACCCCCCGCCTATTCGAAGCAGACCCAGCGCCTGCGCACACCGACCGAGATCATCGCGTCCAACACCGGGACCTGCATCGACCTCGCGCTGTTGCTGGCGTCCTGCCTTGAATATATCGGGCTTTATCCGGTGATCGTGCTTCGGACCGATCATGCCTTCGCCGGCTACTGGCGAGCCGAGGACGCTCATGACCAACTGGTCGCGGTCGACAGGATTCCTGCCACCGTGCCAGCGGTCGGCGACCGCGCCGCTCGCGCCGCGGCGACGCGCTATGTCGACCCCTACGGATGGCGGCTGACCAGGCTGAACTATGACGAGATCATGGACTATGTCGAGTCGGGCGACCTGGTGCTGCTGGAAGCCACCTATCTCACCGGCGCCTTCAGCTACAAGGGCGCAGCGAAGGAAGGACAATCCAAACTTCGGGACCGGGACGAGTTCGACAGCCTGCTCGACATCCAGCTCGCCCGCACCGCCGACCCGCCCGTGACCCCGCTTCCGCTCATCAGTGGATGACGAAGCAGGCCGAAAGGATTTCATCCGCGCAAAGCCTGCATCGAGTCCAGGATCGACAGCGCCGCGGCGTGCCGTTTGAACAAGGCGCGCAATTTCCTTCTCAGGGGTGCAAGCCGCTTTGTCGCCGCGCCGAGCCCGCTCGACGGCGCCACCAGATAGGCCTGCGTCTCGTCGGCAATGACATGGTCCGCATATCCCGCTTCGCGGATCTCTTTTTGCAGCGCCTTGATGTCGTAGTCACCCATCGCCTCGCACACGGCCTGACCGTAATCGGCATCGGTGAAGAACAGCGCGTGCGCCAGCTCATGGGTCAGGCTCTGCGCGGCGCGGCCAAACACTCCGATGACATAGAACGGCTCGCGCGCCCGTTCGAACAGCCGAACGAGCCGCTTCTCCTTTTCGCTCAGCGGATCGAACTTGCCATCACGGAACGGCCGCAGCGCCGTCGACGGCACGTTGAAGCCCGACCAGTCCTGATAATAGGTGAAATTGCCGTGCGTCGCGGCGTACCAGTCCATGTATTGTTCAAGCGAGAAGATGCGGCCGTGGAAGCGCGGCGATTCATAGTGCTCCTGCACGCGCAGGAACGTTGCAGCCAGCTCGTACTGGGTCTCGAACCGAAGCAGGTAGATGCCGCGTGCGACCTTGTGCTTGCCGATCTTCATCGAGGAGGCTCTCCATCTGGGAAGGCTGGCTAGCCGATCACGTGGCGAACGGCGGCACGGGTCAGGAAGCGGAGTCTTTCGTTCAGCGGAAACCGCGAGAAATTGGTCTTGACCGCACCTGACGTAAAGGCGGTGCGCTTGGAATAATCGATCCGTACCGCAACGATGACGGGCCGGCCGCCGGCCGCAATCCTGTTGGCTTCGCCGATGACGCCGGCGATGGCGGCATTGTCGTTCATCGGCAGATAGGCCGCGCCGGTCGCGAGCGCGACACCCTCTATGTTCAATTTGCCGATCGTCGTGGCCGGCTTGCGGTTGTAGGGAATCTGCTGCGCCTGCGCGATCTGCGCCAGCTCGCCATCGTTGAACACGTAGTAGACCACGCCGAGATTGTTGCTGGTTGCGGTCAGGATCTCCATGCAGGTCATCATGAAGGCGCCGTCGCCGACGATCGCCTGCACGCTGCGGCCGGGGCACGCCAGCTTGGCGCCGATCGCAGCCGGGACCGCATAACCCATGCAATTGAAGTCGGTCGGCAGGATCACGCTCTTTGGCGCATGGATCGGCATCAGCTCGGCGGTCAGGAAGGTGTGATTGCCGTCATCGATCGCGATGATGCCGTCATCCGGCGTTTGCCGCCGCAGCGCATCGAAGAAGCGTACGGGATTGACGATGTCGGCCGCATCGTGGCGATACCAGCTTTCGCGATATGCAGCCTTGTCAGCCTTGATCCGCTCGCGCAGCGCGCCATCGGCGCTCCGCCCCGAGGTCTTTTCAAGCATCGTCAGCAGCGCGCGCAGTACGACGCCGGCGTCGCCTTCGATGCCGACCTTGGCCGGATAGTTGGCGCCGAACACCTTTGGGTTGATGTCGATATGGATCAGGTTCTCCGGCACCTCGGCGCCATAGCTTCCCGTGGCGATCTCGGCGAAGCGGGTGCCGATCGCCACCATGCAGTCGCACGCCTTGAACGCGTTCCGCGCCGCCGGCACGGCGGACGCGCCAAAGCCGAAGCCGACATGCAAGGGATGGCCGGCCGGAAACACGGAGAGGCCCTGCAGCGTGGTCGCAACCGGGGCCTCCAGCGATTCGGCAAGCCGCACCAGCTCCGCCGTGGCGTCGCGCGTGCCCCAGCCGGCGAAGATGCAGGGGTGCCTGGCGTCGCGCAACAATTCGACGGCGCGCGCGATCTCGGCGTCCGCCCGCAACGGTTTTGCGGGCTCGTGCTGGAATGGCGGCAACTCGGCGACTTCGCCGGTCATCAGCAGGACATCGACCGGCAATTCCACGAATACCGGGCCCGGCTCGCCCGAGGTTGCGATCTTATAAGCCTTGAACAGCGTCGGCACGACGTCCTCATGGCGCGTGACGGCGAACGTCGCCTTGGTCAGGCCGCTCATGAATTTGTGCGTGTCCATCTGATGCAACTGATAGCGGTGGCCGGTGTCGGTGCGCGGACCGCCTGAGATCACCAGCATCGGCACGCCGTCGAGAAACGCCTCACCGATCCCGCTCGCGGCATGGGTCAGGCCCGCCGCGGGCACCACGGTGAGCACACCGATGGAGTCCGAGAGGCGGCCGACCGCGTCCGCCATGAACGAGGCGCCGCCCTCATGCGTCACCAGCACCTGAGTGATGCGGTTCGAGGAGTTCAGCGCGTCATAGAGCTCGGTGGTGTGGACGCCGGGAATGCCGAAGGTAAAGCGCGCCCCGATCTGCTCCAGCGCATAAGCCGTCAGCCACGCACCCGTTCGCTTCATGTGATCCTCTCTCTAACCATTCAGGAACGATGTTCGGCCGCCGATGGACGCGGCAGCCAGCCGCGCCGACAGGATGCAGCCGCCGAGGAAGGTGCCTTCCAGCGCGCGCAGGCCGTGCACGCCACCGCCGCCGAAGCCGGCCGCTTCGCCGACGGCATAGAGGCCCGGGATCGGCTGCCCCTGCGCGTCGAGCACCCTGCTCTCCAGGTCGGTCTGGATGCCGCCAAGGCTCTTGCGGCTGATGATGAACTCGCGAACCGCAATCAGCGGCAACGCCTTTGTGTCATGGATCGGCTGGAACTTGCAAAGCCGGATGCGGTCGCCGCGGTATTGGCGCAGCGCGGCAATACGGCGCAGCTGCTCGTCGTTCATCAGGCGCGGCCCTCGCGCGATCGTGGCGTCATATTGCTCGACCGCGTCGCGCAATAGATCCAGCTCGACCGCCTGGTCGCCCTGCAGCGCGTTCATCTTCTCGACGAGCTCCGGCAGGCTCGTCGCGGCGACGAAGTCGACGCAGTTTTCGGTCATTTCGCGTACCAGCCACGCGTTGCCGAACAGGACGTCGCGCAGGAAGCCGAGCTTGTTCTTCTCGCGAATCGAGGGATTGTGCTCGGCGCCGGACACCGCCAATTCCTTCAGCGCAATGCGCCGGTTCATGAGCTGCCAGGAGTATTGCCGCTCCTCGGCGCAGATCGCGGTGACCAGCCGCCGCGTGTCAAAGCCGGAAACCAGCGGCTGAGGGCCGATGCGCTCACCCCGCCAGTTCAGCCACAACGCCGAGCGCGGCGGCACCAGGGACAGGCCGTGATCAGGTTTGCGCGGCTTGGGATGATGCACGCCGGCCGCGTAGTTCCACATCCTGTCGAGATGCGTCAGCACGCCGCCGACCGCCGCCGTCGCATCATGCAGGGCGCCGTCGGCAAAGCGGTGCGAGCCGTTCAACAGCGCGTCCGGCGACTTGCCCCAGTCGCGATGCCAGTTCTGTCGCACCCGATCGAGATTGCCGTTGATGCCTCCCGCTGCCACGACGACCTGCGCGGCCCGCGCCTCGAACGGCGTGCCGTCGTGCTCGTCGATCCCGGCGGCGCCGTCGATCCGGCCGCCGCGCAGAACGAAGCGCTCGACGCGGGCGTTGAAGCGGATGGCCAGCCGGCTCGCATTTTTGTGTCCGCGCAACGCCGCGATCAGCGCGTCCGCGATGCCCCTGCCGGTTCCCCAGGCGACATGAAAGCGCGGCACCGAATTGCCCGGCCGGAACTCGCCGCGCTCGACCCAGTTGACGACGGGAAGGAAGCTGACGCCGTGGCGGCGGACCCAGCGCTGGACCTGCTCGGTGCAGCGCTCCACATAAGCCCGCGCCCAGGCGCTCGGCCAATGGTCGCCGGCACCGAATTCGGCAAAGCTCAACCAATCGCGAAAGGCCAGCTCACTGGAATCGCGGATTCCCTGGCGGCGCTGCTCCGGCGAATCGACAAAAAACATGCCGCCGAAGCTTTCGCGCGCCAGCCCGCCGAAGGCGTTCTCTCCGTCGCGGTCGAGCAGGGTCACGGTTTTGCCGCCGTCCAGCAGATCGAGCGCGGTCGCAATCCCGGCGATCCCTCCGCCGACGATCAAGACGTCACTGTCGCTCAGTCCCATCGGCGTTCCGCTCCCCTTGAAGCGATATCAACCCTCCCTTGCACCGATTTGCAACGCCGCGATGTCCCCAAGCGCGAGGGAATCGGCCGGACCGTCGGCCCGCGCCGGCGCCGAGCGCGATGTCTGCGGGCGCGGGCGCAACGTAACCGATGCTCGACAGCTTCCGCGATTGGTAAAGGCGAAGTTAACGAACTGCCCCCTCGAGCGAGCCGATCGATCAGCGAAGACCCGTGTTTCGCGGGAATTTTTGCAAGGCGCGCGATCCGCTGCGGATCGCGCCAACTCCGCGCACGAAACTGCGTTCGTTTTACCGATCGCGGCTTAACCGTTTTTCCAGTGACAATCGTCAAGCTGGCGACCTCGCTCTTCTCTAGACATGCCAGGTTCAATTGCCGTGACATCTTTCGGACGTGTGATTTCGGTGCGCGGCTCGTTTGCCCGGGTCGGGATCGTGGCGGCAAGCCAGATGGCCGTCTCGGAAGCCCGGGCTACCGTCGGCCGCTTCGTCAGCATCCGCTCGCCGAGTTCCACCATCGTCGCCATCATCACCGAGGTCACCTGCGAGGAGCTGCCGCATACCGACAATTACATCGCAAGCGCGTCGGTCGACCTGCTCGGCGAGATCCAGGGGAACCCCGAGCGGCCCAAATTCCAGCGCGGCGTCACCCATTATCCGACCATCGGCGATCCGGTCGAGCTGATCACCAACCAGGAGCTGCGCACGATCTACGCGCCGACCTCTTCCGACCAGATCAATGTCGGCACCCTGCAGCAGGACCGATCGGTGACCGCCTACGTCAATGTCGAAGAGATGCTGACGAAGCATTTTGCGGTCCTGGGATCGACCGGCGTCGGCAAGTCGACCGGCGTATCGCTGCTGATGAACGAGATCCTCAAGGCCCGGCCGAACCTGCGCATCTTCCTGCTCGACGTGCACAATGAATATGGCCGCTGCTTCGGCGACCGCGCGATGGTGATCAACCCGCGCAATCTGAAGCTGCCGTTCTGGCTGTTCAATTTCGAGGAAATCGTCGACGTGCTGTTCGCCGGCCGCCCCGGCGTTCCCGAAGAACTCGACATCCTCGCCGAAGTCATCCCGATCGCCAAGGGCATCTACACCCAGTACCAGAACGCCGACCGTGTCGGATTGAAGCGCGTCGATCCGAAGTCGAGCGGCTACACGGTCGACACGCCGGTTCCCTACCGCCTCGTCGATCTCTGCTCGTTGATCGACGAGCGCATGGGCAAGCTGGAAAACCGTTCCTCGCGCATCATCTACCACAAGCTGATTTCGCGCATCGACACCGTGCGCAACGACCCGCGCTACGCCTTCATGTTCGACAACGCCAACGTCGGCGGCGACACCATGGCGGAAGTCATCAGCTACCTGTTCCGCCTGCCGGCCAACGGCAAGCCGATGACCATCATGCAGCTCGCAGGGCTGCCCGCCGAGGTCGTCGATTCCGTGGTGTCGGTGCTCTGCCGCATGGCGTTCGATTTCGGCCTGTGGAGCGACGGCGTTTCGCCGCTGCTGTTCGTCTGCGAGGAGGCCCACCGCTATGCCGCCGCCGACCGCAACATCGGCTTCGGTCCGACCCGCAAGGCGGTGTCGCGCATCGCCAAGGAAGGCCGCAAATACGGCGTCTATCTCGGGCTCGTGACCCAGCGCCCCGCCGAGCTCGACGCCACCATCATTTCCCAGTGCAACACGCTGTTTGCGATGCGGCTCGCCAACGACCGCGACCAGGCGCTGCTGCGCTCGGCGGTCTCGGATGCGGCCGCGAACCTGTTGTCCTTCGTGCCCTCGCTCGGCACCCGCGAGGTGCTCGCGTTCGGCGAAGGCGTCGCGCTGCCGACGCGGCTGCGCTTCAAGGAAGTGCCGGCGCATCAATTGCCGCGCAGCGAAGCCACCATCGCGACCGTGCCGTCGGCGACCACCGGCCACGACATGCATTTCGTCAGCGCCGTGCTGGATCGCTGGCGCGGCGCCACCTCGCATCGCGATGTCCCCAACGATCCCGGCATCAACAACGGTCCGGGCGCGCGCGGCATGTTCGTCGAGGCGCCGATGCTGCAGCCGTCGCAGGGGCTCGATCCCGACCGCTTCTCGCTGCTGAAGAAGCCGCTGCGGTAGGGCGGATCAGAAAAATGCTCCGCTCCGATTGAATGCGAGCGGCGGCGCTAATCCGCCCTGATGTTGGCGGCACGGACCACCTTGGCCCACTTCTCGGTTTCATCGGCGAGATGCCGTGCAAAGCCCGCGGGTGAAGTGACGAACATCGTGGCGCCGAGCTCGGCAAATCGCGCCTTCAGGGTCGGCTCCGCAAGACCCGCATTGACCTCCCGGTTGAGCCGGTCGACGATGTCAGGCGGCGTATTCCTGGGCGCGCCGACACCGAACCAGCCGCTGGCTTCGTAGCTTGGCAAAAACTCTCCCATGGCCGGGACATCGGGCAGCACCTCCGAGCGCGTCGCGGTGGTCACGGCCAACCCGCGCAGCTTGCCGGCCTTGACGTAGGTGATGGACGACGACATCGGGCCGAACATCAGCTGCACCTGCCCGGCCAAGAGATCCGTCAATGCCGGCGGCGAGCCGCGATAAGGGACGTGCACCATGTCGAGGCCGGCCATCAGCTTGAACAGCTCGCCGGCCATATGCGGCCCGGTGCCATTGCCGGCCGAGGCCATGTTGAGCTGACCCGGATTGGCCTTCGCGTAAGCGATGAACTCGCCGACCGTCTTCGCTGGAAACGACGGATGCACCTCCATGCAGTAGTTCTCGTGGCTGATGCTCGCAACCGGCGCGATGTCGCGGACGAAATCATATTTGAGTTTCTGATAGAGCGTCGCGTTGACAGCATTCTGGAGGCTCACCAGCAGCAGTGTGTAGCCGTCGGCGGGCGCGTCGACCACGGCTTCGGTGGCGATATTGCCGCCGGCACCGGGCCGGTTCTCGACCACGAACGGCCGGCCCAGTCGTTCGGAGAGCCATTGGGCCACAAGTCGCGCGGCGATGTCCGCCGCACCGCCGGCCGAGAAACCGACGAAGATGCGCACCGGCCGCACCGGATAGCCTTGCGCGTTTGCAGCGCGCAAGCCCGCCGAGACGCCGATCGCGAGAGACAGGAACCGGCGGCGAGAGGTTTTCATCGCAGAACCTGCGTAGACAGCAACAGGTAGCGCAAGTCCGCGCCCCGCGCAAAGCGTCATCTGACGACAGTTGGCCTTGTCCGATTTTTGAATGGTCCGTCCGGCGGACCGACGATATGCTGCAAGCGACGAGCACCAAGCAACAATGCGCCGCATCGGGAGGATGCCATGACGACGGCCAGCGAAGGCGAAGAACTGACACGCGTCGGTCCCGGCACCATCATGGGCACGCTGATGCGCTGCTACTGGATGCCGGCCTTGATGTCATCCGAGCTCGTCCGCGACGGCCCGCCGGTCCGCCTGATGCTGCTCGGCGAGAAACTGATCGCGTTTCGCGACAGCGAAGGCCGCGTCGGCGTGATGGATCATCGCTGCCCGCATCGCTGCGCCTCGCTGTTTCTGGGTCGCAACGAACAGGGCGGACTGCGCTGCATCTATCACGGCTGGAAATTCGACGTCGCCGGCAACTGCGTGGACATGCCGAGCGTGCCGCCGCCGGATTTCAAGCAGAAGGTCAAGGCGAAAGCCTACCGCGCGGTCGAGCGCGCCGGCGTGGTCTGGGTCCATATGGGAGCGCATGCGGAGGCGCCGCCGCTGCCATCGTTCGAAATCCTCGATGCTCCGGAGGATGAGATCCGCGTGAGCTTCATTCAGCGCGACTGCAACTTTCTGCAGGCGCTCGAGGGCGAGATCGACACGGCGCATTTCGGCTTCCTGCATGCGGGGCATGTCGATGTCGATGACCTCGCCGAGGACGAACCGGTCCGCTATACCGTGATCGACCGTGCGCCACGCTACCATCTCACCGACGCGCCATGGGGCACGCAATATGCCGGCTATCGCCCGACCGGGAGCGGCGGCACCTACTGGCGCTTCGCCAATTTCCTGTTTCCGTTCTGGACCCAGGCGCCCAACGGTGAGTTCGCAAGCCACATGCACGCGCGCGCCTGGGTGCCGCTTGACGATACCCACACCATGTTCGTGTTCATCTGGTGGAAGCGTGCGGTCTCGGCGATGTCGCTGCCGCAACCTGCCTTCAAGGACGGCAGGCCGATCGGCGGAACAAGCCGCGGCAACACCTTTCTGCCCAACACGTCGGACTGGCTCGGCCGCTTTCGGCTCGACGCCAATGCCGACAATGACTGGAAGATCGACCGTGTCGCCCAGCAGAACGGCACCATCTATAGCGGGATCGACGGGATTCATCTGCAGGACCAGGCCATCACCGAGAGCATGGGACCGATCGTCGATCATGTATGGGAGCATTTGGCGCCGTCGGACCAGATGATCACGCGGACACGACGCCGCCTCTTGATGGCGGCGCGCGCCCTGCGCGACCAGGGTGTCGCACCGCCCGGTGCGGAGGATGGGAGCGTCTATTGCGGCGCGCGAAGCGGCTATCTCGTCAGTCACGATGGCGACGATTGGCAGAAGGTCTATGCCAGCAAGCTGGCAGAGGCCGTTCATCCGCCGCCTTCACCGATGCGCGCGGCAGAATGAGGGACGGGCAGCGCCTGTCGGTCACCAGGGGCGTCGGCCCCTGGGGATTCCTGCCACGCGTCGGCTTCGGAACCTCGACCGGCCCCCGCTTGTTAAGCCTCGTTGACCCCGGGCCGGGGGTGTCAGAGCAGGAGAACAACAATGAGCAGATTTGCACTCTACGTTCCGCTCGAGGCCAAGCCTGGCAAGGAAAAGGAACTTGCGGATTTCTTGAAGGCCGCTGCGCCCATGGTCGACGCCGAGGCCGGCACTGTCTCCTGGTTCGCGATCCAGGAGAGCCCGTCCAGGTTCGCCATTTTTGACACGTTCGACGACGAAGCCGGACGCGAGGCCCACCTCAAGGGCAAGGTGGCGATGGCCCTGATGGAAAAGGCCAAGAAAGGCGACCTGTTTGCGAAGGACCCAGAGGTCCACAAGATCGGGATCATCGCCGACAAGCTTCCGCACTGAGGAGGTCGATCGCAGGAGCAAATCCGCGCGGGCGATCGCAAGCGTGGTGCCTTCTGGCTGGTCTTCGAAAACGCGTCGGCATTGCGCAGACTTGCCGATGGACTATGGTTTCCGGGTCACCGCCTCGGGCGGTCCGACCCGGAAACCCCATCATGACGCAGCCCGCCGCAAGCCGCTTTCCGACGCCCTCCATCAACGAGCTCCCCGATGACATCCGCACCCGCCTCCTGGCGGTGCAGGAAAAGTCCGGCTTCGTCCCGAACGTGTTTCTGACGCTGGCCCATCGGCCGGACGAGTTCCGCGCCTTCTTCGCCTATCACGATGCGCTGATGGACAAGGACGGCGGCCTCTCCAAGGCCGAGCGCGAGATGATCGTGGTGGCGACCTCGAGCGCCAACCAGTGCCAGTACTGCGTGATCGCGCATGGTGCGATCCTGCGCATCCGGGCCAGGAACCCGCTGATCGCCGACCAGGTCGCGGTCAACTACCGGAAAGCCGACATCACGCCGCGCCAGAAGGCCATGCTCGACTTCGCGATGAAGGTCGCGCTGGAGGCGCAGGCGGTCTCGGACGCCGATTTTGCGATGTTGGCAAGCCACGGCTTCTCGGACGACGACATCTGGGACATCGCCGCGATCGCGGCGTTCTTCGCGCTGTCCAACCGCATGGCGAACGTCACGGGCATGCGGCCCAATGACGAGTTCTATCTGATGGGCCGCTTGCCGAAATGAGGCGTCGCTAATCATCCGCCGACGGACCGCACCAGCCCGGCAGGTAGATCGCGTCCTTGGATTTCGCCAGCGCAAGCGCCTTCTCCATCGCATGGCCGAAATCATCCTCCACCAGCTTGCGCGGGACGTTGCGACGCAGGAAGTCGGCCCAGAGGAATTCGGAAAACGGCGTCGTGTCCTTGGCAAAGCCGCCGGCGCGGCGCAATTCGCCGGCCAGGCTGCGAAACGGGTCGTCCTTCAAGTCCTCGATCGTTTTCGGCAGGTCCTTGAACGGCCGCCGCTCGCCCTTGGCGTCATAGGGATAGACCCAGCGCTTGTTGTCCATCACGCCCCAGAAGGCATCCTTGCCGACCATGGTGAGGTCGCCGATCACGGTGACCAGGATGTCCTTGATGCCCTCGTCATGCAGCGCGCGCGCCAGATGGTGATGGTCGACCACGTAGTAGCGCTCGTCCGGCCCGACCACGACGGGGATCATGTGGCGGCCGATCAGGTCTTCCTGCTTCTTTTTCGACTTGTGCTCGCGAAAACGTTGGCGCTTTTCCTTGACCTCGCGCATCCCGACCGTCATCTGCGTCGGACGCAGCGAAAGGATCGGAATCGGGTGGACTTTGGGCTCGCGCAGGTTTGGCATGATCGCAACCTCTTATTCGTTTCGCTGCAAAAATTTCCGCTGAAAACGCAATGAGTATGACATGATAGGCCGAGCGATCAACGCTTTTGCCTCGACCCGAAAGAGCTGCGCGACATTGAACAGGATGCGAAACGGCCAGGCTGAACGGACGGCAAAGGCGCGGGTCGTCCGGCTTGGCGGCCGCGAGGTCATCACCGAAGGACTTGACCTCAATTTCTGGGCGGACATCAGCCACCGCTGCATGACGGCGTCATGGCCCGCCTTCATCGCAGGCGCAGTATTCGTCTTTCTTGCGTTCAACGCGGTGTTTGCATGCTTCTATTGGATCGGCGATCAGCCGATCGCGAACGTGCCCGGCGGCGCCTACATCGATTACTTCTATTTCTCGATCGAGACGCTGTCGACCGCCGGCTATGGCGACATGCATCCGCAGACCCATTATGGTCACTTCATCGCAACCGTCGAGCTGTTCACCGGCATCTTTTCGATGTCCTTGATGACCGGCCTGATCTTCGCGCGCTTCTCGCGGCCCCAGGCCCGGCTGCTGTTCGCCAACAACCCGGTCATTTCCAACCACGAGGGCCGGCTGACGCTGATGGTCCGCCTCGCCAATGAGCGTCAGAACCTGATCGGCAACGCTACCGCGCGATTGTGGATGTTCAGGGACACCGTGACGGAGGAAGGCCAACCCTTCCGACGGTTCTACGAGCTGCCGCTGCTGCGCAGCGAGAGCCCCGCACTGGCATTGAGCTGGACGCTGCATCACGTGCTCGATGAAACGAGTCCGCTCCACGGCGCGAGCGCCGATGAGCTCGCAGCCGGCAACGTGTCCCTGGCCGTAGTGGTGTCCGGATACGACGTTGTTGCAGCGCAAACGGTTCACGCGCGAAAGTCCTATGAGCACCCCGCCATTCGCTTCGGCCACCGCTACGCTGACATCCTTGATACCACAGATGACGGCCGCATCAGGATCGACTACGGCAGGTTCCACGACACGTTTGAAGCCTGACTGTCGTCACGGCCTTGCCGGTCGTTATTGAATTCGCACAGGTGAGCGTTGCCGTGGGCGTGATCACGCGACGTGAACCGACGCACCATCGCTGCCGGAACGCACTGGCTGCATTGGTGCTACGACAAACGTTCTCCTATTCGGTTGCAATGGCGCATGCTAGACAATCAACCCCGTCTTCGGAGTCGGCAGCAGTGAAAAGCCAAAGGCCTATCGCAGCAGATGAGGAGCACCGCGTGCTGCAGTTCCGGCCGCGCAATCCGGCCCACTCGCTGGGGTTGAAAGCCGATGTGCCGGCTCCGACGCACCATGAGAGCACCGCCCCCGAGCCGCTCGACCTGTCGCGCTATGAACGCGAACGCGAGGAACCGGACGATTTCCGTCACCGCATGCTGGCCAATATCGCGGCCTTCGCATTCACCGTCGCACTCACCGCGATCGGGATCTGGCTCGCCATGAGCATCGCCGACCTGCGCAAGACCCAGGACTGCCTGATGATGGGGCGGCGCGACTGCGCCCGCATTACAACCCAGCAATATTAGCGGATCGCCCGCCAGATCGGCCCCTCCGACCATCCTTTCTATCTCGCCTGCAGGCCTTACCGCCTCCATTGAACTCAAGGCGGCGCTCCGTTATACGGGCACTCGACTCCCGCTGGCGGGAACGGGACATTCCCGGGGCGAGATGCCGGCTCGCCGCGCCGTTCCGGAACAATTCTCCAATATATCAAAGGCTTAGTGATGTCCTCAACATTCGATCAGGTCGCCTCGATCATCGCTGAAACCTGCGACATTCCGCGCGACACGATCACGCCGGATAGCCACGCCATTGACGATTTGGGCATCGACAGCCTCGATTTCCTCGACATCGCATTTGCGATCGACAAGGCGTTCGGGATCAAGTTGCCGCTGGAGAAATGGACTCAGGAAGTCAATGACGGCAAGGCGACCACCGAACAGTATTTCGTCCTGAAGAACCTCTGTGCGCGCATCGACGAACTGGTCGCCGCAAAGAGCACAGGTACCTAAACCATCAGCCATGCAGCTTGAGTATTTCCAGCTGGTCGATCGTGTTCTCGACCTCAACTTGGAAGACAAGACGATCCGGGTCGAAGCGCAGGTCCCGGAAACGAACACCATTTTCGAGGGGCATTTTCCCGGCCATCCGCTGATGCCGGGCGTGCTCTTGATTGAATCGATGGCGCAGGCCTCGGGCTGGCTGCTGCTCGGCGTGCTGAAGTTCGAGCGCATGCCGATCCTCGCCGCCGTCAAGGACGCCAAGGTGCGCGGCTCGGTTTTCCCCGGTGAGGTTCTGACCATCGAAGCCAGTCTGGTGCATGAAGGCTCAGGCTACGCGATGACCGAGGCGAAGATCAGGGTCGGCGGCAAGCTGCGTGCGAACGCCACGCTCACCTTCACGCTGATCCCGTTCCCCAACACGGAAATACGCGGCCACATGGACGCGGTCGCCAAGCGCGTCGGCTTTCCCCAACAGGTCCCGCAGTCATGACTGAGATAGTGAGCGCGAAGCCGGGACCGACGGAAGTCTGGATCACTGGCATCGGCCTTGCGACCTCGCTCGGCGAAGGCGTTGAGGCGAACTGGGACGCGCTCGCGGCGGGCCGCATCAATGTCGACGAGACAGGCTTTGCGCCCTATGTCGTCCACCCCTGGGTGCAGGTGAGCCTGGATGCCCAGATTCCGAAAAAGGGCGACCAGCGGCAGATGGAGGCCTGGCAGCGGATCGGCACCTATGCGGCGGGGCTCGCGCTGGATTCCGCAGGCGTGAAGGGCAACAAGGAGATCCTGTCCCGGATGGACATGGTCGTCGCCGCCGGCGGCGGCGAGCGCGACCTCGGCGTGGATACCGCCATTCTCAGCGCCCAGGCCAGGGGCAATTCCGCGCCGGGCTTTCTCAACGAACGGCTGATGGGCGACCTGCGCCCGACACTGTTTCTGGCGCAGCTGTCCAACCTGCTCGCCGGCAACATCGCCATCGTGCACGGCGTGTGCGGAACCTCGCGGACCTTCATGGGCGAGGAAGTCGCGGGCGTCGATGCGACAAGGATCGCGCTGGCCCGTATCGCCGCCGGACAGAGTGACATCGCGCTGATCGGCGGCTCGCATAATGGCGAGCGCAAGGATCTCCTGGTGCTCTACGAGTTCGGCGATTTCAATCTCAAGGGCGGATTTGCGCCGGTCTGGGCCCGCGAACAGCATCCGGGCTTTGCGCTCGGCTCGGCGGGGGCGTTCCTGGTCATCGAATCCAGGGAGCATGCGACCGCGCGCGGCGCCAAGCCGTTCGCTCGGCTGTCGCACGTGGTGTCCGACCTGAGCCCGCGCAAGCGGATGGGCGACGTCACCGCGACGCTGGAGCGGCTGTGGTCGCAGCTCGGGCCCCGCGAGGGCGGCGGCGTGATCATCACCGGCGCCACCGGCGCCGAACCGGTGACATCGGAGGAGCGAGCATTTTTGCAGAAGCATACCGATTTTGCGGTGCGATCGACCGGCACCCGCTTCGGTCACACGATGGAGACGCAGTTTCCGCTCGGCCTCGGATTGGCGGCGCTTTCGCTCTCGCGCGGCGCGCTGTTTCCGCCGGGCGATTCCGCCGGAATGGAGATTGAAATGGCCGGGTCGCCGTCCCAGATTGTCGTTGTCGGGGCGGGTCACTGGCGGGGCGAGGGCATGGCCCTGGTCGAAGCGGTCGCGTGACCGCGACGGGGCTTCGGGTTCGGGACACCAGCGGGGGATCAACATGACAGCACCACGCGACAAGTTCGGACGTCCCATCGTCGTCGTCACCGGCATGGGCATCGTCACCTCGCTCGGCGCCGGCAAGGCCGACAACTGGGCGAAACTCACCGCGGGAGAGTCGGGTATTCGCACCATCACGCGCTTTCCGATCGATGCCTTGAAGACGACCATGGCCGGCACGGTCGACTTCGTCACGGTGGATCCGATCACGTCGACCGGACTGACCGAACGGCTCGCCTGCATGGCGACCGAGGAAGCACTCGGGCAATCCGGCATCGGCAGCCAGGGTGACTTTCCGGGACCGCTGTTTCTGGCCGTGGCGCCGGTCGAGGTCGAATGGCCGCAGCGCATGGAGCTCGGCCGCGCGATCGGCAAGCAGGACATCACCTATGACGACATGCTGCGCATCAGCGGCGGCGGAAGATATACCTCCTACCATGACCGCTTCATGTTCGGCTCGGTCGCGGCGCATCTGGTCGAGACGTTCGGCACCAAGGGCTCGCCGATTTCGCTGTCGACCGCCTGTGCATCCGGCGCGACCGCGATCCAGCTCGGCGTCGAGGCGATCCGCCGGGGCGAGACCGAGGCCGCGCTGTGCGTCGGCACCGAGGGCTCGGTGAACCCGGAGGCGCTGGTGCGGTTCTCGCTGCTCTCCGCCCTGTCCACCCAGAATGCCCCGCCCGAGGGCGCGTCAAAACCGTTCTCGAAAAACCGCGACGGCTTTGTGATGGCGGAAGGCGCCGGCGCGCTTGTGCTGGAGAGCTATGAGGCGGCCGTCGCCCGCGGCGCGCCCATTCTCGGCGTCGTGGCCGGCTGCGGCGAACTGACCGATACCTTCCATCGCACCCGATCGAGTCCCGACGGCAAGCCGATCATCGGCTGCATCCAGAAGACGCTGGCCGATGCCGGTCTGACGGCTGATGATATTGACCACATCAATGCACATGGCACCTCTACGCCGGAAAACGACAAGATGGAGTATCTCGGCGTGTCGGCGGTGTTCGGCGAGCGCGCCAAACAGATCCCGGTGTCCTCGAACAAGTCGATGGTGGGCCACACCATCTCGGCGGCCGGCGCGGTGGAAGCGATCATCTCGCTCTTGACGCTCGAGCATCAGCGGATTCCGCCGACCATCAACTACGACATCCCGGATCCCGCGATCCCGTTCGACGTGGTCGGCAACACGGCGCGCAACGCGCGCGTGACCGCCGTGATGTCGAACTCGTTCGGCTTCGGCGGCCAGAACGCCTCGCTCGTGCTGACGCGCGAACCGGCCTGACGTCTGACTGTCCTTGAAGAGATGTCGTTTCTGGTCCACAGGAAAACGCGTCTGCGTGAGACCGTAAAATCGCTCGGTGGCGCGGCCGTCGGCGCGCTGACCATCGGCATGCTGCGCGCCACCCGCTATTTCGACCCGATCAAGACGGCCGATCTGTTCGGCCGCATCACCGGTCGGATCGGTCCCCTGCTGCGCGAGCAGAAGATCGCCCGCGCCAATCTGACGGCCGCCTTCCCGGAAAAATCGCCGGAGGAGATCGAGGCGATCATCGCCGGCGTCTGGGACAATCTCGGTCGGATCGGCGCCGAGTTCGCCCATATCGATCAGGTCTGGGACTATGATGAGGCCTATCCGCTGAAGAGCCGCATCGAGATCCCGCCGCGCACGCACGAGCTGTTCCACCAGCTCCGGCTCGACGGCAGGCCGGCGCTGATCTTCACGAGTCATCTCGGCAACTGGGAAATGCCGGCGCTCGCCGCGGTCGCGCACGGGCTCGATGCTGCGATCCTCTATCGCCGACCGAATATCGCCTCCGCCGACCGCATCGTCCAGGAGATGCGGCAGGTCAATATGGGGACGCTGATCCCGGCTGGGCGCGACGCGCCGATCCGGCTCGCGGAGGCCCTGCAAAAAGGCCAGCACGTCGCGATGTTCGTCGATCAGTATCTGACCGGCGGCGTCGAGGTCACTTTTTTCGGCCGCAAGACGCGCGCCAATCCGATGCTGGCGCGGCTGCTTCGCCAGGTCGAATGCCCGGTTCATGGCGTGCGCATCATCCGCCTGCCCGGCCACCGCTTTCGCGCCGAACTTTCCGAAGAGGTCAAGCCGGTGCGCGACGAGAAAGGCCAGATCGACGTCAGGGGCACGACGCAGGCTGTCACTGATGTCGTCGAGAGCTGGGTCCGCGAATATCCGGAGCAATGGCTATGGCTGCACCGGCGGTGGCGATAGCGGACGTCGGTCGTTCATTCCCGACGGACGCGCGATGCTGCGAAAGGTGTCCCCAAAATAGCGCAACGCCGCAATAGCGGAATATGTTCGCTAGCGGCGTTACTCTAGACACTGAGCCCTCAAATCCCTCAGCACGGTCACGATCGCACATCACATCCCGACTGCGTACCCGTAGTACTACCGCTCAGCCGCACGTGGTTAAGACCTGTGATCAAAATGCCATGTTTCTAAGATCGCATTTTCGGGGGGACCGCCTCACCGCCCCGTCTTCACCTTGGTCCACAGCCGGTTGATGATGCGTTGCGTCGCAGGCTCGCGCGCCATGACCACATACAATTTCGATAGCGTCGCCTGGTCCGGATAGATGTTCTTGTCGGACAGGATTTTCGGATCGACCAGCTTCTGGCTTGCCAGATTGCCGTTGGCATAGGAGAGAAAATCGGAATTTTTTGCCGCGACCTCGGGCCGGTAGAGATAGTTGATCAGCTCATAGGCTTCAGCGACATGCTGCGCATCCGCGGGGATCGCGAGATTGTCGAAAAACATTTGCGCGCCCTCTTTCGGGATCGCGTAGCCGATCTCGACGGCGCTCTTGGCCTCGGCCGCGCGGCTGCGCGCCTGCATGATGTCGCCGGACCAGCCCACCACGAGGCAGATCTCGCCGGTTGCGAGTGCGCTCAAATATTCCGACGAGTGAAATTTTCGTACGTAGGGCCTGACCTTGCCGATCAATTCGGCGGCCTTCTCCAGGTCGGCTTGCTTGGTCGAGTTGGGATCGAGACCGAGATAGTTCAGAGCGGCGGGAAAGATGTCGTCGGCGGAATCCAGCATGTGAACGCCGCAATCCTTGAACTTCGCGAGTTCGTCCTGCTTGAACACGATGTCCCAGCTGTCGATCTTGGCGTCGGCCCCGAGAATCTTCTGCACCGCCTTGACGTTGAAGCCGATGCCTGTCGTGCCCCACATGTAGTTCGCTGCAAAGACGTTGCCGGGATCGTAGATGGCGAGTTGCTGCGTGACGAAGCCCCACGCATTGGCGAGATTCGGTAGCTTCGACTTGTCGAGCTTTTGGAACACGTTCGCCTTGATCTGGCGCTGCAGGAAATAGGCGGTGGGAACGACGACGTCGTAACCGGATTTTCCCGCAAGCAGCCGCGTCTCCAGCGTCTCGTTGGCGTCAAAAGTGTCGTAGACCACCTTGATGCCGGTCTCCTTCGTGAAATCCTCCAGCACGCCAGGGGCGATATAGTTCGACCAGTTGTAGAAATTGACCGTGCGCTCCTGCGCACCGGCTGGCCGCACCGCGAGCGACAGCGCAGCGAGCGCTGCCGCAACCAGCATCTTCCGCAATGGCGTCGCACCGCACATCTCGAAAATCCCTATCGGCGATGCACCGCATCCGACAGCCGCTCCAGGGCTGCGTCCAGCGTCGCATCATTCTTGGCAAAGCAGAACCGCACCACAGAGGTCACCGGCTCCTTTTCGTAGAAGGCCGAGACGGGGATCGCGGCAACCTTGTAGTCGGTCACGATCCGCTTGCAGAAGGCGAGATCCGTCTCGTTCAGGCCCAAAGGCGACAGGTCGACGGTGAGGAAATAGGTGCCCTGCGACTTCAGCACCGGAAAGCCGATGTGTTCCAGGCCCGCCGTCAGCCGGTCGCGGCTTCGCGCCAGGTCCTTGCGCATATCATGAAAATACTCGTCCGGCTTGCCGAGACCGTAGGCGACCGCCGCCTGCAGATTAGGCGCGGTCGTAAACGTCAGGAACTGGTGCACCTTCGCGGCCACTCGCAGCAGCGCAGGTGCCGCGCAGACGAATCCGATCTTCCATCCCGTCAGCGAGAAGATCTTGCCGGCCGAGCCGACCTTGATGGTGCGCTCGCGCATGCCGGGAAGGGTGATCAGCGGGATGTGCGCGCGACCGTCGAACACCACGTGCTCCCAGACCTCGTCGCAGATCGCGACGGTGTCGAACTCCTGGCAGAACCGCGCCAGCAGTTCGAGGTCCTCACGCGGATAGACCACGGCGGCCGGGTTCAGCGGATTGTTGAAGAGCACCGCCTTGGTCTTTGGGTTGAAAGCGCTTCTCAGCATCTCCTCGGACAGCCGCCAGTGCGGCGGCTCGAGCCGCAGCAGGCGCGGGATGCCGCCGGCCTGGCGGATGATCGGCAGATAGGAATCATAGACCGGCTGGAACACCACGACCTCGTCGCCGGGTTCGACCACGGCCAGGATCGCAGACGTCAGCGCCTCGGTGCCGCCCGATGTCACCATCACTTCGGTCATCGGATCGAGACTGAGGCTGTGCCAGTGCCCGTAATGCGCCGCGATCGCCTGCCGCAGCTCCGGAATCCCCATCATCGATGGATATTGATTGTAGCCGTTCAGGACGGCGTCCGCCGCGGCGCGGCGGATGTCGTCCGGGCCCGGACCGTCGGGAAATCCCTGGCCGAGATTGATGGCGTTGTTGTCGCGCGCCGCCTGCGACATCGCCTCGAAAATGGTGACGGGCAGGTCGGCGAAGACCTTGTTGAGAGACCTCATGGGAAAATGTCAGCCGCCCGTCCTGGTCGGCAGGCCCGCGGCCTTCCAGCCGAGCATGCCGCCTGCCAGATGTCTGTCGTAAGGCAGGCCCGCATTCTGGGCTGCAAGCGAGGCCGTCACCGAGCGCTTGCCCGAGCGGCAGGCGAACACGACCTGCTTGCCCTCCGGATCAGGGATTCCAGAGGGATCGAAGCTCGAGAGCGGCACGACGATCCCGCCGGGATAGGCCTCCGCCGCCACCTCGTTCGGCTCGCGAACGTCGACCAGGAGATAGCGGCCGTCCGCCATCCCCTGCGACACCTCCTGCGGTGTCAAATCATGCACCTGGTGCTGAGCCACGATGATCCTCCCAACGATCCGTTCAGGGCCCCGGGCGGACCCGCCAATGCGACGCCAAAGTTGCCTCTTGCGCGACCAAAATCAAGCGCTGCTGACGTATCAAGCAGGCCTCGGCCCGCCCTCAGACCGTCACCTGCGTTCCGACTTCCACCACGCGCCCGCTCGGGATCTGGAAATAGTCGGTCGCATCGTTGGCGGTGCGGCTGAGCGCGATGAACAAATGGTCCTGCCAGCGCGGCATGCCCGAATGCGCGGCCGGCTTCAAGGCCCGGCGGGACAGGAAGAAGGAGGTCGACATGATGTCGAACTGCCAGCCGAGCTTGCGGGCGATCGCCAACGCCCGCGGCACATTGGGCGATTCCATGAAGCCGAAGCGCAGCGCGACTTTCGAGAAGGTCGGGCTGATCTGCTCCAGCCGCACGCGCTCGCTAATATCGACGCGCGGGGTCGGCGCGATCTCGATGGTCAGGATCACGTTCTTCTCGTGCAGCACCTTGTAGTGCTTGAGGCTGTGCATCAGCGCGGTCGGCGCGCTCAAGGGGTCGCTGGTCAAGAACACCGCTGTGCCCGGCACGCGCTGGGGCGGCTTCTTCTCCAGCATCGTCACCAGATCGGCGAGCGGGAATTCCAGCTTGCGCGACTTCTCGAACAAGAGCCGGCTGCCGCGCCGCCACGTGTACATCAACAGCATCACAAAGCCGCCGAGCGCAAGCGGCACCCAGCCGCCCTCCCAGACCTTCAGCAGGTTCGCGGTCAGGAAGGTGAGATCGAGAAACAGGAACGGAGCGATCAGCGCCGCGGCCGCGATGGCGGACCACTGCCAGACCCGCCAGATCACGACAAAGCCCATCATCGCCGTGACCACCATGGTGCCGGTCACCGCGATGCCGTAAGCCGACGCCAGCGCGCTCGATGATTTGAACATCAGCACCAGCAGCACCACGGCCACCAGCAGGAGCTTGGTGATGCGCGGAATGTAGATCTGGCCGGAATGCACCTCGGAGGTGTGACGAATCTCGAAGCGCGGCAAGAGGCCAAGCTGGGTCGCCTGCCGGGTCAGCGAATAGGTGCCGGTAATGACAGCCTGGCTCGCAATCACGGTCGCAACCGTCGCCAGCGCCACCATCGGCAGCAGCGCCCAATCCGGAAACATCAGGAAGAACGGGTTTTCGACCGCCTTGGGATCGGCGATCACAAGGGCGCCCTGGCCGAGATAGTTCAGCGCCAGCGTCGGCAGCACGATGAACAGCCAGGCGGTCTGGATCGGCCGCTTGCCGAAATGACCAAGATCGGCATAGAGCGCCTCCGCGCCGGTGACCGCGAGGAACACCGCGCCCAAGGTCACGAAACCGATCATGCCGTGGTGAAGCATGAATGACACCGCATAAAGCGGGTTCAACGCCAGCAGCACTTCCGGCTGGCGCAGGATCGGCGGGATTGCGGCAATGCCGATCACGGCAAACCAGATTACCATGATGGGTCCGAAGAAAGCGGCGACGCGCGCGGTGCCGCGCGACTGCACCGCGAACAGCACAACCAGGATGATCACGGTGAGCGGCACGACATAGGGATCGAATGCGGCGGTGACGAGCTTGATACCTTCGATGGCCGAGAGCACCGAGAGCGCCGGCGTGATCACGGCGTCGCCATAGAATAGCGCGCCCGAGATGACGCCGAGCAGGACGATCACGCCGGCGGCCCTGGTCGTGCCGGCCTTGATGACGGCGCGCTGCGCCAGCGCCATCAGCGCCAGCGTACCCCCCTCGCCATGATTGTCGGCGCGCAGCAGGATCAGCACGTATTTCATGGTCACCACGACCATGAGCGCCCAGAGGATCAGCGAGAGCACGCCGAGTACCGCCTGCGCGGTCGCCTGCCCACCATCGCTTGCCGCGACCACCGCCTCGCGAAGGGCATAGAGAGGGCTGGTCCCGATATCGCCGTAGACCACCCCGATGCTGCCAAGGGTCAGAGCGACAAAATTGGCGGTGGAATGGGCATCGCCATGCCCATTGGCCGCCGACGTTTCCGCGGCGGGAGCTGCGACTTCAGTGGTCATCGGAGCTGATTGCCTCAATATGCTTCACTGCACAATGGCGAAGCGAGGGGCTTATAGACCTGCATATACAGCATAGCATAGCCTTTTTTGTGCCAGAGTTATGCAAAACTGCATGACTTTTGTCTAGATGATGATTTCCTGGACGATGACCTCTAAATGATGACTTGGGTGCCAACCTCAACCACTCGCCCGGTGGGAATCTGGAAATAGTCCGTGGCGTCGTTTGCCGAACGGCTCATTGCAATGAACACCCGGTCTTGCCAGAGCGGCATTCCGGACTGAGCGGACGGTTTGAGAGACCGGCGCGAGACGAAGAACGAGGTCGACATGATGTCGAACTGCCACCCCAATTTGCGCGCCACCGCCAGCGCCCTTGGCACGTTCGGGCTCTCCATGTAGCCGAAGCGCAACCGGACCGTGGCGAATTTCTCGCTTATCCTCTCCATGCGCACGCGCTCCGCGATGTCGACGCACGGGGTGTGGGCGGTCTCGATGGTCAGAATGACGTTGTGTTCGTGCAGCACCTTGTTGTGCTTCAAATTGTGCAGCAGCGCGGTGGGAACGAAGGTCGGATCGCTGGTCAGGAACACGGCCGTGCCCTTCACGATATGAGGCGGGCTTCGCTCGAGGCTCCTGATCAGATTCTTCAGCGGAATCTCCTCCCGCCTGGTCTTCATGGTCAGAATCGCCGTCCCACGACGCCACGTCCAGATCATGATCGCCATCAGGACGCCGAACGTCAGCGGGACCCATGCCCCCTCGAACAGTTTCAGGAGATTGGCGCTGAAGAACGTCATGTCGACGATCACGAAGGGAATGACGATCGCCGCCGCGGCGGCGATGCGAAAATTCCACAGCTTCCAGATCACCACGAAACCCATGATGCCGTCGACCAGCATGGTCGTGGAAACGGCAATTCCATAGGCCGATGCGAGATTGCTCGAGGTGCGAAACAGCAGCACGAGCAGCATGACGCCGACCAGCAGCAAGGTGTTCACCCGCGGCAGATAGATCTGTCCGGCATGGGTCTCGGAGGTGTAACGGACCTCGAAGCGCGGCAACAAGCCAAGCTGAACCGCCTGGCGCACCAGCGAATAGGCCCCGGTGATCACCGCCTGGCTCGCAATCACCGTGGCCGCAGTCGCCAGCGCGATCATCGGCAGCAGCAGGACTTCCGGCACCATCCGATAGAACGCGTTCTCGATCGCCGCAGGATTGGACAAGACCAGCGCGCCCTGGCCGAAATAGTTGACCAGCAGCGACGGCAACACGAACCAGAGCCACGCGGTCTGGATCGGCCTGCGGCCGAAATGCCCCAGATCCGCGTAGAGCGCTTCACCGCCGGTGACGGCAAGAAAGACCGCGCCCAAGGTCACCAAGCCGACTGTCCCATGCGCAAGCAGGAAATGAAGGGCGTGCCAGGGATTGATCGCGGCCAAAACCGTCGGGTCAGCGCTGATGTTGACAATGCCGAGGATCGCAAGGCTTGCAAACCAGACGACCATGACAGGACCAAAGGCCGATGCTACGCGAGCCGTCCCGCGGCTCTGGACCGTGAACAGCATGACCAGGATGAAGACCGTCAGCGGCACCACATAGTGCTCGAGCGCCGGGGCCGCGAGCTTGAGGCCTTCGACCGCCGATAGCACCGAAATCGCCGGCGTGATCATGGAGTCGCCGATGAACATCGATGCGCCGATGACGCCGAGCGCGAGCAACGGCAGGCTTCTCCGACCAAGCGCCTGCTGCCCCAGTGCCATCAGAGAAAGCGTACCGCCCTCGCCGTGATTGTCGGCACGCAGCAGCAAAAGGACGTACTTCGCGGTGACGACGATCAGCAGGGACCAAAGGATCAGCGAGAGGACGCCGAGCACCATGACGCGCGTCACGGCCTGACCCTGCGCCGCGCTGTCAACCGCCACGCGCAGGGCATAGAGCGGCGAGGTTCCGATGTCGCCGAACACAACGCCGATGCTGCCAAGCGTGAGCGCCCAAAAGCCCGCCGCGACCGTGCCGTCCCGGGCTTCTTGCGATGTGGTGCTGACAGCCATGCGGAAGGAAATCACTTTGCTGGCCGATCGATCCTGGCCCACGACCCCGCCAGCATAGCAGCGCGCAAAATTTTGCAAGTGAGAGCCAAGCCACTGCGGACCGACAACGGCCTCGCGATTTCGTTACTATTTTACCAAAAGCCGGGTTATGGCTTCAAATCCGGCGGCAGCGGCGGCGCTTCCTTCATCAGCGTGATGGTCACACGTCGATTGGCCGCAAGCGACGGATCATCCGGGAATAGCGGCTGGTTATCGGCCCTGCCCGATACCGCGTAGATATGGGACGGCGGCAGTCCCTCCCGTTCGAGGATCTGGCGCACCGAGTTGGCGCGGTCAGCGGAAAGATCAAACGCAGCATAGTCTCCCCGGCTTGGAACGAAGCCGGCGGCGGTGTGACCGATGATCGTGACGCGCAGCGGCGTCGCCTTCAAGGGCGCCGTGAGCTTCTCGATGATCCGGCGCGTGCGGTCATAGGGCTCCCTGGAGCCGTCGGCGAACATCGAACGGCCGTCCTGGTCGACGATCTCCAGGTTGAGCCCCTCCTTGGTCTCCTCGAAGATGATGTGTTTGGAAATTTCGGTCAGCTCAGGCAGGTCCTGCAGCGCCTGTCGTAGCGAGGCGGAGGCCAATGCGAACTCGCGATCGACCTTGAGCCGGGCGCCTGCGGTGCGGCTGTTCTCCTGCTGGTCGGGGGTCGGCGTGTTCGAGGCCTCATCGGGCGAGATGTGATCGGCATTCTTGAGCTTGGGCCGGGTCGGCAGCCCGTCGGATTCGACGATGCCGGAGTAGCGCGCCTGGGTCTGCACGCCGAAGGCATCGCGCATCGAGCCTGCAACGATCTTGAGCTTGTTGTTGTCCATGGTGGAGAAGGCGGTGAGCATCACGAAGAAGCTCATCATCAATCCCATGAGGTCGGCGAAGGTGACGAACCAGCCATGTCCGCCGCCATGCGCATCACCGCGTTTTTTCTTGGCCATCGCTCAAGGGCTCCCGATCACCGCCTCTGCCGCTTCCTCAAGCCGGAACCGGCTCGCCCTCTTCGTGACGGTGCTTCTCCGGCAGGTAGGCGAGCAACATCTCGCGGACCAGCGCCGGGCTCTTGGAATCCCGGATCATCAGAATGCCGTCGATGATCAAAGTGCGATTGGTCTCCTCGTCGAGCAGCTTGCCGTGCAGCTTGTCGGCGATCGGCAGGCAGAACAGGTTTGCGACCAGCGCGCCATAGAGGGTTGCGAGCAGCGCGGTCGCCATGAACGGGCCGAGCTTGGAGGGATCGGTCATGTTGGCGAACATCTGCACCATGCCGACCAGGGTGCCGATCATGCCGAACGCCGGCGCGCAGTCGCCGATGGCGCGGTAGATCTTGCTGCCCTCGTCGAGATGCATCAGGAAATTGTCACGGTCGCGCTCGAGATTGTCGCGGATGAATTCGATGTCGTAGCCATCGGCGATATAGCGGATGCCCTTGGCCAGGAACGGCTCGTCGGTCTCGACCTTTTCGAGGCCGACCGGACCCTGCTTGCGGGCGATCTCGGCGATGCGGGCGAGTTCGTCGACCAGGTCATGCGCCGACAGCCGGCTCATCGTGAACGCAAATTTCGCGCCGAGCGGAATCCCGTGCAGCATGGCACCGAGCGGAAAGCGGATCATCGTCGCCGCCGTCGAGCCGCCGAAAATGATGATGGCGGCATGGTCGCTGACGAAGATGTTCAGGTCGCCGCCAAGCAACATCAACGTCGCGATGACGATGATGCCGAATACGAGCCCGGCGCCCGTCATGATATCCATGGAACACTCCAACGCACACGCAAACCGCTGACCATGCTGGGCAGCGCGGCGGTCCCTCCTGAACCGCGTGCTGACGACCCTACGTAGCTGCCATTAAAGACGCGTAAAGGATAAGTCGCACGGTACCGGCGGGGCGCGCGGGCCGCGACCAATTCGGGCCGCAATCGCGACGGACGGCGCGCAATCGCCTGTCGGCCGCTCGGCGCCGATACAACTCTCAACGCTTTGCTAACCATGATGGCGGGCTTGTCCGGGCGGCACCGGGCTGCGTCAGGTCCAGGCTGCCGCCAGGCCGGTCAGCTCGAGGCTCAGCCTGCGCAGCCGTTGCCGCGCCGCCGCATCATAGGCCTGCGGATTGGCCTTCGCTTCGTTGAGACCGTTGAAGAACAGCCCGCTCCGGGTCGCGACGTCATCGCCGGACACCAGATGCAGGATCGCCTCGCCGCCCTGCTCGACCGTCGACATCGGCGCGATGCCGCCGGCCCGCACCATGGTCGTGTTCATATAGGTCGCCGGGTGCAGCGAATTGACGGTGATACCCGTGCCCTTCAGTTCGGCAGCCAGATCGATGGTGAACATGATCTGCGCGAGCTTGCTCTGCGCATAGGCGCGCGAGCCCGAATAGTTTTTGGTGATCATCACGTCGTCGAAGTCGATCGGATGCTGGCCGAGCGAGGCGACATTGACGATGCGTGCGGGTGCGGCCGCCTTCAGGAGCGGGAGCAGCAGGTGGGCCAACAGAAAGCCCGAGAGATAGTTGACCGCAAAGCGCAGCTCGTGACCGTCCATGCTGGTACGACGCTCGGGGCCGCCGTTCATCGAACCGATCCCGGCATTGCTCACGAAGACGTCCAGCCGGCCGTGTTCGGCCCGCACCGCATCGGCAAGCTGACGCGCACCGGCGAGCGACGAGAGGTCCGACTGATAGAAGGCCGGCGCAGGCGCGCCCTCCCGCGCGATCTCGCCGATCAGTGCTTTCGCGCGTGCAGCATCGCGGCCGTGGATCAGGACCTCTGCGCCATCAGCCGCCAGCCGTTTCGCGACATAGCGGCCGACGCCATCGGTCGAGCCTGTGATCAGCACCGTTTTGCCGGCCATCTGCATCGCCGCAGGCTCCGCTTGACTAGTGAATTTCGGCCGAGCGCTTCAACGCATCCTTCAGCTTCTCGAGCGAAAAATCCTTGGCGCGCGCGATCTCCAGGATCGGGGTCTCGCGGCGGCCGCACAGCTCGCAGGCCTCCGGCAGCTTTGCGGCAATGTCGGTCGGGATCACGATTGCGCCGTGGCGGTCGGCATGGATCAGATCGTCGGAGCGCACCGTCATCCCCGCGACACGGACCTCGCCGCCAAAGCTTTCGGCATGCACCCAGGCATGCGAGGGACCGATCGAGCCGGCCAGCGCCTGAAAACCCGGCGCCCATTGCGGGATGTCGCGGATCGAGCCATCGGTGACGACGCCGAGGCAGCCGAGCGCCTTGTGCACATTGCTCTGCACCTCGCCCCAGAACGCGCCATAGCCGACATCCGGCCCGTCGATGTCCTGGATCACGGCAATGCGCGGGCCGAAGCCGGTGCCGACATAGTCGTAATAGGCGATCCGGCGCCTGGCCTGTTCGACCGCCGGCAAGGAGGACTGCACCACCGAGCGGATGCTTACGGTGCGGGCATAGCCGACCATTGGCGGCAGATCGGGAAACGGGCAGACCAGCGGCTTGGTCGTATATCCGATCAGCCGGCGCTCGGGGGCGACGATCTCCATCGCATTGCAAATCGTCGGCGTGTCATAACGCGCCAGAGCTTCGAGGACGGATGGGGCCAACGGGCCGGTGGTCTGGGTCACGAGCGTTTTCTCCGGAGTTGTCGCGATGGACGTCGCCATGCCATCGCTGTGTAAGGCGGTATAGCCGACCAGCCAGGGTCCGGCAAAAGCCGCCCTGCTGCCCGGACAGAGGATGACGCTCAGGTCTGCGCTCAGTGCAGGCGTTCAGGACGCTCGTCTTCGGGCTGCGCGTTGCTGCCGGTCACCGGAGGATAGGATGGCGCCGGACTTGTGGCGGCGGAATCGGCCGGCACCGTCGCTGACGTAACAGCGGCCTTCTGCGCGTGGTCGCGATAGGATTTCCAGCCCATCGGCAGGCTCAACAGAAAGAGCACCGAGCCCACCGAGAGGATATGCCAGGGATAGCCGATCAGAAGCGCGATGAAGAAGATGACCGAGACGAAAACCGGCAGCACCAGCTCCGGCGCCACCCGCATCCGCATCGTCTTGCCGGAAAAAACCGGCAGGCGCGACACCATCAGGAAGGCGATCAGCAGCGTATAGAGCGCCGTCAGCATCGCCGGTGGCATCGGCAGGCCGAGGAAGGCGAGATAGATCGGCAGCAGCACGGTGATCGCGCCGGCCGGCGCCGGCAAACCGGTAAAATAGTTCGCCGCAAAAGCCGGCTTGTTGGGATCGTCCATGGTCGCGTTGAAGCGGGCAAGCCGCAAGCCGCCCGAGATGGCAAAGACCATTGCGGCGATCCAGCCGCCGTTCTTCAACTCGTGCAGCTGCCAGAAATACAGGATCAGGCCGGGCGCCACGCCGAAATTGACGAAATCGGCGAGGCTGTCGAGCTCGGCGCCGAACTTGGACTGGCCCTTGATCAGGCGGGCGATGCGCCCGTCGATGGCATCCAGTGCAGCCGCGAACACGATCGCGCCGACCGCAAGCTCCATCCGCCCTTCGGTGGACAGCCGGATCGCGGTCAAACCGGCGCAGATCGCCAGCAGCGTGATGACATTGGGAACCAAAAGCCGCACCGGGATCGGTCGAAACCGGCGGCGGCGCAATTCTGAGGATGCGGGATCAAAGGCCATCCCGACAGTATAGCAAGACCGGTCCCGCTCCGCCATGCGGCGAAAGTGGCGCTTTCCGATGGCTAATCCTTGCGAAACGTCCGTCCGGCGTCGCCTTGGCGGAAATCGGCCAGCACGGTCTCGCCCGCAACCGCGGTCTGCCCTTCCGCAACCAGCGCGCGCGTGCCCTCCGGCAGATAGACATCGAGACGGGAGCCGAAGCGGATCAGGCCGAACCGTTCGCCGGCCCCGATGGTCTGCCCCTCGCGCACGAACGAGACGATGCGGCGCGCGACCAGGCCAGCGATCTGGATCACACCGATGCGCCCGTCGGCAGTGGCGATCACCAGCGAGTTGCGCTCATTGTCCTCGCTCGCCTTGTCGAGCTCGGCGTTGATGAATGCGCCGGGCCGGTAGGCGATGCGCTCGATGCGGCCGGCCACCGGGCTGCGGTTCACATGGCAGTTGAACACATTCATGAAGATCGAGATGCGCGGCAGCGGACGATCGCCGAGTCCGAGTTCGGCCGGCGGCAGGGCCTGCGTGAGCATCGAGATCCGGCCATCGGCGGGCGCCACCACGAGCCCCTCGCGCACCGGCGTCACACGCGCCGGATCGCGGAAGAACAGTGCGCACCAGATGGTCAGCACCGTCGCGATCCAGCCGAGCGGCGACCAGATCCAGAACAGGACCAGGCTCAGGACCACAAAGCCGCCGATGAATGGATAGCCTTCGGGGTGGATCGGCGGGATTTGTCCGCGGATGGAATCGGAGATGGACATGTTTTGGATCAGCCGCTTGCTCGGTGATACCCTCTCCCCTTGTGGGAGACGGTGGCGCGCCGCACTGCGGCACACCGAGACAGGATTAGGACGGCCCGACAACCCTGCGCAAGCTCATTCCGCGGCCGCCTCGATGGCAAGACCGTCCTCGAGCGGCGGAGGCGCGCGATTGGGTGCATCGTTCTCATCACCAATCTGCGCCAGCCGCTCGCGCGCCGCCTCGGCCTCGCGCTGCCGGTTCCACATGCTGGCATAAAGCCCGCTTCTCGCCAAAAGCGCGACATGGGTTCCCCGTTCCGCGATCCGGCCCTGGTCAAGGACGATAATCTCGTCGGCATTGACGATGGTGGAGAGGCGGTGCGCGATCACGAGCGAGGTGCGATTGCGGGAGACGCGATCGAGCGCCTCCTGGATCTCATGCTCGGTGTGGCTGTCGAGCGCCGAGGTCGCTTCGTCGAGCACGAGGATCGGCGGCGCCTTCAACACCGTGCGCGCAATCGCCACGCGCTGCTTCTCACCGCCGGACAGCTTTAGTCCGCGCTCGCCAACCTGGGTCTCGTAGCCCTTCGGCGCCATGCGGATCAGAGGATCGATCTGCGCCAGGCGCGCCGCCTCTTCGACCTCGGCGTCGCTGGCGTCCCAGCGCCCGTAACGGATGTTGTAGCGGATGGTGTCGTTGAACAGCACGGTATCCTGCGGCACCATGCCGATCGCGTCGCGCAAGGAGGCCTGGGTAACGCTCCGGATGTCCTGGCCGTCGATGGTGATGCTGCCGTCGGAGACATCATAGAGGCGGAACAGCAGCCGCGAGATCGTCGACTTGCCGGCGCCGGAGGGACCGACGATCGCCACCCTCTTGCCAGCCGGCACGTCGAAGGAGAGACCTTTGAGGATCGTGCGCTCCGCCTCATAGGCGAAGCGCACGTCGTCGAAGCGGATGGCGCCGGAGGTCACGCGCAGCGGCGGAGCATCGGGCGCATCCTTGATCTCCGGATCGCGCGCCAGCACCTCGAACATCTTCTCGATGTCGATGACAGCCTGCTTGATCTCGCGATAGACCATGCCCATGAAGTTGAGCGGCTGGTAGAGCTGGATCATCATCGCATTGACCAGGACGAAGTCGCCGACCGTGTTGCGCCCGCTGCGCACTCCGAGCGCGCACATCAGCATGGTCGCGGTCAGCCCAAACGTGAAGACGACGGCCTGCCCGGCATTGAGCACCGCAAGCGATGTGTAGGCCTTGATGCTGGCCTCCTCATACCGCGCCATCGAACGGTCGTAGCGCCCGGCCTCGCGCGCCTCCGCGCCGAAATATTTGACCGTCTCGTAGTTCAACAGCGAATCGATCGCCTTGGTGTTGGCGTCGGTGTCGGATTCGTTCATGTTGCGGCGGATGCCGATCCGCCACTCGGTCGCGAGATAAGTGTAGACCATGTAGACCGCGACCATGATCGCGGTGGCGATCACATAGCGCCAGTCGAACTTCCAGAGCAGGACGCCGAGCAGCAGCGACACCTCGACCACGGTCGGAATCAGCTGCAGGATCACCATCCGCACGATCGTCTCGATGCCGTTGCGGCCGCGCTCCAGCACGCGCGTCAGTCCGCCTGTCTTGCGCTCGAGGTGGAAGCGCAGCGACAATTCGTGCATGTGGACGAAGGTGATGTGTGCGAGCTTGCGCACCGCGTGCATGGCCACCCGGGCAAAAATGCCGTCGCGCCATTGCGTCAGCGCCGCCATCAGGATGCGCATGCCGCCATAGCTTGCCGTCATGAGCAGAGGCGAGGCGATCAGCCATACCATCCAGTTCGACGGCTCGAGCGGCGCACTACCCTTGCCGGTCAGCGCATCGATCGCCCATTTGAAGGTGAAGGGCACGGCGAGCGTGGCGAGCTTCGCCGCGAGCAGCAGTACCACGGACCAGACCACGCGCATCTTCAGGTCGGCGCGATCGCCGGGCCAGATGAAGGGCCACAGGTGAACGAGGGTCCCGATCAGGGTGGCCTGCTCCGCCGGCGCTGGGGAAGGAAGTGGCGTCGCAGGCTGCGGCATAGGAGGATGAGCCATCAATCGGAACCTTGTCGGAGCGATCTAGCGCTCACCTCGTTAAACGTTGCGATGGTCGTTCATATAGGATGTCAGAACGCCCGGTGTACCCACAACTGCCCGATTGTTTAGGCATTCGGGACGGTATTTGCCGCTCATGGTTTCGCGCCTCCGATTCAGACAGCCGATTCGAAACGCTTGACGCCTCCTCTGCTGCAGTGCCACATAATCGGCATGACAACCATTCGCACTGTCTGCGTCTATTGCGGCTCCGGCTCGGGGACCAATCCACGTTTCATCGAGGCAGCCCAGGCGCTCGGCAAGATCTTCGCCGAGAACGGAATCCGGCTTGTCTATGGCGGCGGCTCGGTCGGCATGATGGGTGCCGTGGCGCGGGCCGTGCTCGACCATGGCGGCGAGGTCACCGGCATCATCCCGGACTTCCTGGTCCAGAAGGAAGTCATGATGCCGCTCAAGGATCTGATCGTCACGCCGGACATGCATGAACGCAAGCGGCTGATGTTCGAGCACTCCGACGCCTTCGTGGCGCTGCCCGGCGGCATCGGCACGCTGGAGGAGCTGGTCGAGCAGCTCACCTGGAAGCAGCTCGGCCGCCATGCCAAGCCGGTGCTGCTCGCCGACATCGACGGTTTTTGGGAGCCGCTGCTGGAGCTGTTTGTCCACATGCGCTCCACGCAGTTCATCCGCACCGACATGTCTGTCGAGATCCTCAAGGCCGAACGGGTCGAGGACATCCTGCCGCGGCTGCGCGCGGCCGCGGCGCGGGTTGCGGACGGCGAGAAGGAAATGGCGCCGGACATCGCGCGGCGGCTGTGATCCGTCACGCGTCGCGGCTCACTCGCTCGGAAACGTCACGGCCTCGATCCGGTTGCCGTCGGGATCGATGACGAAAGCCGCGTAGTATTTGACGCGATCATGCGGCCGCAGTCCCGGCGCGCCGTCGGACAGCCCGCCCGCCGCAAGCGCCGCCGCATGAAAGGCATCGACCTCGCCAATCGTTCGAGCGCGCAGACAGATGTGAGTGCCGCTTTCATGGGACACCGTCGCCATGCCGGCGCGCAGATTGAGCCAAAACTCCGGATAGGTCTTGCCAAAACCGATCGTCGCCGGCCGGCTGACGAGCCGCGCCAGCCCGAGCGCAGCCAGCACGGGCTCGTAGAATCGCGCGGCGCGATCGAGATCGGCGACGCCGACGGAGATATGGTCGATCATGACGAGATCATATCACGTGCTTGCGGGATCGGTCGATCCACAAGGGTCCTCGCTGAAGCAACCACCTGCGGCACGCTTTCGCGCCTGCTCGAAACGTCAATACCCGGACGAGCTATTTTTGTTGGACCAAAGGCGGACTGCTCGGGCTTGGGCTCACGCTTGGACTTGGGCTCAAGCTTGGACTTGAGCTTGGACTTGGACTTGGGCTCTTCTCCGGCGAGCTGCTTTGTTCGCTGGCCTGCAGCCAAGCAGGGATTCGTACCGGAGAATTATCGAGGTGGTTGACGAGCCACACACCTCCCAGCGCGATCACGCCGGCCAACAGAACGTGCGGGAGCGTCCGCACGAGGACGCCGAGCAGATGCGCGAACGCGCTCAATATCTCGGCGCCCGCCTCCAAAAGCTCGCGGCCCGCTCGATAAAGCGCCCAGATCACTGCCACCAAGATCAGGACCAGCAGCAACTCCTTCCACAGCGGCCATTGTTGCCACGGCTCAGTTGCGAGCTTGCTGATCTGATCGACCGACCAGGTCCAGATCAGCTCGACAAAGCGGAAAATCGCTGCGATCCCTTGGTGCAGAAATTTCAGGAGTTCGTCGAAAACCTGTTTCATGAGCTGGACCCCTTGGGCATCTGATTAGAACGCACAACGCAAGCGTCGGGTTCCAGGATCTGGCACACGCCCCTCATCATCCGGGCGCAGTCGCACAGCTTGGCTGCCCGCTCGTTGGGCGATCCGCCTTCTCGCGAGCACCATTGATTCATCATTGAAATCTCGCGGCACTGAAATCTCGCCGCAACGCGGTCGATGCGCAAAAAATTAAAATGGCCGCGACAACAGGAAACTCAAACGCTGTTCGTGCGTTGCTGAGCGCGGGAATGGGCGTTGCTTCACGCAGTCGTAGGCGTCCGCGCGCGAGCGCGCGCTATGGTTGTCGCCTGACGCGGTTGAGGCTTTGTACAGGGGTGTGGGCGGTGAGTTACCAGGCTGAAATCAGTCGTACGTCGCCGACGGCGATCCTGATGGTGATGGACCAGTCGACGTCGATGAATCAGCGCTTGAACAGCGGACAGAGCAAGGCCGCCTTCCTGGCGGACGTGCTCAACAAGACGCTCTACACGATCATCACCAACTGCTCCAAATCTGACGGTGTCCGCGACTACTTTCATGTCGGCGTAGTCGCCTATGGTGGCGGAAACGACGCCGGAAACGGCTTTCAGGGCACATTGGGCGAGGAGCCGCTGCACGTCATCTCCCGCCTCGCCGAAGCGCCGCTGCGGGTCGAGACCCGCACCAAGAAGGTCGCCGGGCTCAACGGCGATCTCACCGAGCAATCGATACGATTCCCAATCTGGTTCGAGCCGCGAAGCCGGGGCAAGACGTCGATGTGCGCCGGCCTCAACGCCGCGGTCGAGATTCTCGATTCCTGGTGCGCGGCGCACCCGACCGCCTTTCCGCCGACAGTCCTGCATGTGACCGACGGCCATCCATCCGATGGCGATCCGGAGCCGACCGCTGACCGGCTCAAGAGTCTCGCAACCAATGATGGCGGCTGTCTGTTGTTCAACCTGCACGTCGATGCCGGCGAAGGCGAGCCGCTGATTTTTCCGAATGACGAGCGCGCGATCAAGGATCGTTTCGGCAAGGCGTTGTTTCGGATGTCGAGCCTGCTGCCGCCGCACGCCGTGGAAGCCGCGGCGCGCAAGGGTTATGACGTGCGCCCCGGCGCGCGCGGCTTCGTCTTCAATGCAGGCATCGAAACGATCGCAGATTTTTTTGACATCGGCACGCGGCCGGCCATCGCGGCCGATCGCTGACAGTCTCATCGAGGGGAAAAGGCAATGGCGTATCAGGCTGAGATCAGCAGAGAGAATCCGACCTGCATTCTGTTCGTCATCGATCAGTCGGGATCCATGGACGAGATCATGGACACGGGCCGCTCGAAGGCGTCCTTCGTGGCGGACGTGCTCAACAAGACGCTCTACACGCTGATCACGAGTTGTTCGAAGTCCGACGGCGTGCGCAACTATTTTGATGTCGGCGTGATCTCATATGCGGGGTCGCAGGTCGCGAGCGGCTTCGGTGGCGCCCTGTCCGGCGAGATCGTGCATCCGATCCACGCGATCAGCGAAAACACGCTGCGTGTGGAGGAGCGCAAGAAGAAGGTGGATGACGGCGCAGGCGGCGTCGTCGAGCTGAAGACCAAGTTTCCCGTCTGGTTCGACCCGAAAAGCGCGGGCGGCACGCCGATGCGCGCGGCGCTTGGCAAGAGCATCGAGACGGTGGGCAACTGGTGCGAACAGCACCCCGGCTCCTACCCGCCGACCATTCTCCACGTCACCGACGGTCAATCGACCGACGGCGCGCCCGAGGAGATGGCTGACGGATTGAGACAGATTTCGACCAAGGACGGTCAGGCGCTGCTGTTCAACCTGCATCTCAACACCGCGGCCGGGTTGGAGATCGTGTTCCCGACCGCCGAAACCGCTCTCCTCGACGACTATTCGCGGATATTGTTCCGCATGTCGAGCCCGCTACCTGCGCATCTTGCAAAGTTTGCCGGCGACAAGGGCTACACGATCGCCGACGGATCGCGCGGCTTCATCTTCAACGGCGATCCGCAATGTGTGGTCGACTTCTTCGAGATCGGAACGCGCCCCAGACTCGTCGCCGACCGGTGAGGCTCACGAACTTGCCTTCGAAAGCGCGTCTTCCGTTGGCGTTCAGCGTACCAAAGCGCGAGGATCAGCACAACGAGGACAGCTTTCGCCGCTCGGCCACCGGTGTCTACGCGGTGAGCGACGGCGCTTCGGTGTCCTTCGACTCGGCGTCGTGGGCGCGCATTCTGGTGCGCCGCTACACGCGCAATCCGGAGTTCACCCGAGAGTGGCTATCGGCGGCGATTGCCGAGTTTCGCAAGCTGTACGACCGCGACAACCTGCCGTGGATGCAGCAGGCCTCGTACGACAGAGGCAGTTTCGCCTCGCTGCTGGGCGTTCGGATCGCCGACGGAGGGCGGGCAATCCAGGTCCTGTCGATCGGCGACAGCCTGGCGGTGCTCTGCGACGGCGATCGTATCAAGGCGACCTTTCCTCTCTCTACCCCCGCGGAGTTCACCGGTTCGCCGCAGCTGATTTGCACCAACCCGATGCAGAACGCGTTCCTGGATAAGATGGATTTGGCATACGACCTTGTCGCCGACTGGACGTTCCGCGGGCTGGAGCAGCCGGCACTGCTGTGCATGACCGACGCGCTCGGTCACTGGCTGCTGTCGCAGCGCGATCGCGGCTCGTCTCCGATCAGTGTTCTGCGCAAGGTGAGAACGCCGGGTGCGTTCGCTCGCTTCGTGCAGGAGGAGCGCACGGCCGGGCGCATGAAGCGCGACGACACCACATTGATTGCGTTGTGGTAGGTGTAAAATGTCCTATCCACAGATCGTCGAATATCACGAAGCGGTGCAGCATCCATCGCAGGCATTTACCGACCCGGAATTGAAACAGGGCGCGGTCGCCGAGAACAACCTTGGCCTGCCGCTGGTGATGTCCGGAGGATTTGCGCTCACCTATGCGGTCACCACCCCGCGCAGAAAGTGCGCCGTACGCTGCTTTCACCGGGAGATTCCGGCGATCCAGCAGAAATACGACGCGATCGCCAAGAAACTGCACTCCCTGACCAACGGATGTTTCGTCTATTTCGATTTCCAGCAGTCCGGGATCAATGTCCGCCAGCAGACGTTTCCGATTGTGCGAATGGACTGGGTCGAGGGTGATACCCTGGGCATCTGGTTGGACAAGCACTTCGGCGATTCGCGCGCGCTGGAAAAGGCGCGAACCGATTTTACGGCCATTGCGCGCTTTCTCGAACTCAAGGGTATCGCGCACGGCGACATTCAGAACGGCAATGTGATGGTCGCCAATGGCGACATCAAGCTGATCGACTATGATGGCATGTTCGTCCCCGGCATGCGCCCGGGCAACGGCAGCGAAACCGGGCACAAGCATTTTCAGCATCCCGATCGGCGGGTTTCCGATTTCGGTCCCAAGATGGACCGCTTCAGCTTCATTGCGCTCGATCTCAGCCTGAAGGCTGTGATCGAGGACAAAGCGCTGTACCAAAAATTCCGCGAGGGCGGCGAGACGGTCGTCTTCAAGGCGAACGATTTCGCCGACCCGGCAAACAGCGACATCTTCCGCAGGCTGCTGGCGATGCCGAAGCTGAAAGAGCAGGCGCGTCGTTTTGCGGCGATCTGCGAAGCCCCGCTGGCCGCGGTTCCGACGCTCGATGAATTCTTGGTCGGAAATAACATTCCGGCGGCGAAGACCCAGATCACGACGCGGCCTTCGCCCACCACAAGGTCCGCGGCGGCCAGCTACATCTCCGCCTATCCGATCGTCGATGCGCTCAATTTCGCCGCCGCGCTGCAGCGGGTCGGCGACCGGGTCGAGTTGATCGGGCGGATCGTCGAAGTCACGCCGGGGTCACGGAAGGCCGGGAAAGGTTCGCCCAAGCGCTACGTCTTCATCAATTTTGGCTCGTCACGCGGCAATATCGTCAAGATCTCGATCTGGTCCGATGGCCTCGCAAAGTTGAAGGAGAAGCCGTCGACGGCCTGGATCGGACGTTGGGTGAGCGTCACTGGCCTGATCGACGTACCCCACGAGTACAAACGGTCCAAGCATCTCAGCATCACGGTGCAGGAAGACGGGCAAATTCAGCAGCTCAGCGAAATCGAAGCCGGCTTCCGCCTCGCAAGCATGTCGATGGTCCCGGCTCGCAATTCCAGTGCGGCGCCCGCCGCGGCTTCACCGACTACACCGACCAAAGCGCCAGCCGCGGCATCGGCGAGCCCGCGCGTCAAGGCTCCCGCTGCGAAGACCACGAAGGCGAAGCCGAAGGCTCCCCCTTCGCGCAGCTCGCGCACCGCTCGCAGCACCAAATCCGCTGGCCAGCCGGCCCCACCCGCGACCAATGTTCCGCAGGCACCCCAGTCAAAAGGCCTGTTCGATTGGATTCGGCGCTTGATTACTTAAGTCGGTACTGCTGTCGCTTGCCTCCGCCGCGCCGCGCTCACGCCGGTGCGCCTGACTTGACCAGCTTGTAGATCACCGAATCCATCAGCGCCTGGAACGAGGCATCGATGATGTTGGGCGACACGCCGACCGTGGTCCAGCTCTCGCCCTTCTCATCCTCGCTCTCGATCAGGACGCGCGTCACCGCCCCCGTGCCGCCATTGAGGATACGCACGCGATAATCGATCAGCCTCAAGCCCTCGATGTACTTCTGGTACTTGCCGAGGTCCTTGCGCAGCGCGACGTCGAGTGCGTTGACCGGGCCGTTGCCCTCGGCCGCAGAGATCAGCCGCTCGCCCGCGACATCGACCTTCACCACGGCAAGCGCCACCGTGACGCGCTGGCCATTCGCATTGTAGCGCTGCTCGACATTGACATCGAACTGTTCGACGCGAAAGTAGTCCGGCACCTTGCCGAGCGTGCGGCGCGCCAGCAGCTCGAACGAGGCATCCGCGGATTCATAGGCAAAGCCCGCGGCCTCGCGCTCCTTCATCTCCTCGACGAGGCGCGTGAGCTTCGGATCGTTCTTCTCGTAGAGAATGCCGGCGCGGTCGAGCTCGGCGATGACGTTGGAGCGGCCCGCCTGGTCCGACACCAGCACCTTGCGACGATTGCCGACCGCATCCGGCGCCACGTGCTCATAGGTCTGCGGATCCTTCAGCACGGCGGACGCATGAATACCGGTCTTGGTGACGAACGCGCTCTCGCCGACATAGGCGGCATGGCGGTTCGGCGCGCGGTTCAGCATGTCGTCGAGCGTTCGCGAAACCTTCATCAACCCGGCAAGCTTCTCGTCCGATATGCCGATCTCGAACCGGTCGGAAAATTCCCGCTTCAGTTTCAGCGTCGGGATCAGCGAACACAGGTTGGCATTGCCGCAGCGCTCGCCGAGGCCGTTCAGCGTGCCCTGGATCTGGCGCGCGCCCGCACGCACCGCGGCGAGCGAATTGGCGACCGCCTGCTCGGTGTCATTGTGAGCGTGGATGCCGACATGATCGCCGGGGATGTGCCTGACCACTTCGATGACGATGCTCTCGACCTCGTGCGGCATGGTGCCGCCATTGGTGTCGCACAACACCACCCAGCGCGCGCCTGACTCATAAGCCGCCTTGGCGCAGGCCAGCGCAAATTCGGGATTCTCCTTGTAGCCATCGAAGAAATGCTCGCAGTCGAGCATCACCTCGCGACCGGCCGCTTTAGCCGCGCTCACGCTGTCGCGAATCGAGGCGAGATTTTCCTCATTCGTGGTCTCCAGCGCGACACGGACCTGGTAGGCGGAGGACTTTGCCACGAAGCAGATCGCGTCCGCTTTCGCCTGCAGCAGCGCGGCGAGGCCGGGATCGTTGGCCGCGGAGCGTCCGGCGCGGCGTGTCATGCCGAAGGCGGTGAAGCGGGCGTGGTTGAGCTTCTGCCTTTCGGCGAAGAACTCGCTGTCGAGCGGATTGGCGCCGGGATAGCCGCCCTCGACATAGTCGATGCCGAGCTCATCGAGCATTTTTGCGATCACCTGCTTGTCGGTGAGCGTGAAATCGACGCCATTGGTCTGCGCGCCGTCACGCAGCGTGGTGTCGAACAGATAGAGGCGCTCGCGGCTCATGATTGGCCTCCGCCACTCGATAGCGTCTTCTGCATCGTGGTGTTGGCGAGCCATTCGCCGTTGATGGTGATGCTGTTGCGCTGCTTCGCCACATAGCCGCGCTTGGCGAAAAAGCCCTGCGCGTTGTCGCTGGCGTCGACCGTGAGGCTCTTGGCCCCGCGGCCGCCGGCAAGCTTTTCCAGTGCATCCAACAGCATCGAGGCGACCCCCTGCCCGGCTGCGCCCGGATGCACATAGAGCATGTCGATATGGTCCTTGCCCCTGAGCGAGGCGAATCCGACCGGCGCGCTCTGCACGGTGGCGATCAGCGTCAGCTCGCTCGCGAGCTTCTTGCCGAACGCATCCTCGTCGACGGCGATCGCCGCCCAGGCTTCCTGCTGGGATTCGTTATAGTCGTCGCCGGTCAGCTCCTCGATCGCGGCGGCAAAGATCGCCGCCAGCATGGGTGTGTCAGCCGGCAGGAACGGCCGGAGCGCGGGTGCCGCGGCCCGGCTCATCGCGCGACCTCCCAGGTGGTCACCGGCTTGCCCTCGGCGTCCTTGCCGTCCTTCAGGACGATTCCCATCGCGGCGAGTTCGTCGCGGATGCGGTCGCTCTCCTTGAAGTCCTTGCGCGCGCGGGCAAGAGCTCTCTCAGAGATCAGGTCCTCGATGGATCTAGTTCGATCTGTCGCTTCCTGAGTCAGCGGTATCAGCGTTACATTTCCATCAGCAGCGATCTCGGCCCCCAATCCAACTGAAGCCAAATCCACTATCGCTTCCTGACGTAAGTCCGCGCGATTGTTCGCAATTGATATTCGAAGTTTGCGCGCGGAATCGTGCGGAATGACAAGCCCACTGGTGTTCTTGGCGAAAGTGCCCGGTAGGTGGACCCAAAGCTTATCGTGACGAAGAATCCCTAGAAACTCGCAGTCCATAAGAAGCTGTCGTTTTTCTTGATAGCCGCCTGCCCTTGCTGACTTGTACTTCGCTCGAAGAGCGGCGATCGCTTCGGAGGTGTTCAGATCATCCATCAAAGCTTCTACAAGTTCTTTGGATGGGGACGGAGGCTCTCCTTGAACTGCACGCGCGTACCCATCACGTTCCGCGTCAGTTCCAACAAGTATGGAAACCCACGCGCCCAATTCATCTTCGATCTCTGCACTTTTTGATGCAGTCCAATCGATTGGCGATCGATAATGAGTCATCAACATTTGGAAACGCAGCACTTCCCCCGGCCAGTCCGCGAGCAGTTCGCGGATGGTGACGAAGTTGCCGAGCGATTTCGACATCTTCTCGCTCTCGACCTGCAGGAAGCCATTATGCATCCAGATGTTCGCCATGCGCGGAACATGGAACGCGCACGCGGTCTGCGCGAGCTCGTTCTCGTGATGGGGAAACACGAGGTCGATGCCGCCGCCATGAATGTCGAAGGTTTCGCCGAGATGCTTCCAGGCCATCGCCGAGCACTCGATGTGCCAGCCCGGCCGGCCTTCGGCCGCAATCCCCGCCGGCGACGGCCAGGAGGGCTCGCCCGGTTTCGACGGCTTCCACAGCACGAAATCGGCAGGATCGCGTTTGTAGGGCGCGACGTCGACGCGCGCGCCGGCGACCATCTCGTCGAGCGAGCGCTTGGCGAGCGCACCGTAGCGCGGCAGCACCGTATTGGCGGCGTTCATCGCCTGCGGCGAGAACAGCACGTGGTCCTCCGCGACATAGGCGAAGCCGCCGGTAACCAGCTTCTCGATCAACGCGCGCATTTCCGCGACATGCTCGGTCGCGCGCGGCTCGACGGTCGGCCGCAAGGCGCCGAGCGCATCGACATCCTCGTGGAACTGCCTGTCGGTGACCTCGGTGACCCGGCGGATCGCCTCGTTCAGGGGCAGGTCCGGAAAATCGCGCGCGGCCCGCGCGTTGATCTTGTCGTCGACGTCGGTGATGTTGCGGACATAGGTGACGTGGTCCGCGCCGTAGCGATGACGCAGCAGCCGAAACAGCACATCGAAGACGATGACCGGGCGCGCATTGCCGATATGGGCGAAGTCGTAGACCGTCGGTCCGCAGACATAGATGCGCACGTTTTTGGGATCGAGCGGCCGGAACGGCTCGGTCGTCCTTGTCAGCGTGTCGTAAAGCCGAAGTTCCATGGATCATCGTTCCCCTGCCGGCCAGGGCGTCCAATGATCTCAATGTTTGAGAAAAGACGGCCTCAGCCAGCGATGAGCTAGCTAATAATCTCGCGGCAGATGCAGCAAATGGCGAGGAAACCGTTCATGGCTGAAGAAATCGCAAATCCGGAGCATCTCGTCAAGAGGCCGTGAAAAAGCCGCTTTCTGACCGGACATGAGCGCCCCCGTATCTGCACGGTTAATCATTCTTAACTGTTTGGGTTTATCGTTTGTCTGCGATTCTCCCCTTCTGCTTCTTCTGCTCGGTGCACCATGCGACCTCTGGCGGCGGCTCTCATCTCTGCATTCATGATCGCGGCAACCGGGGCGTCGGCCGAGACCCGCGTGTTCATCATCGCCAATCAGGCGGACGGCTATGGCGTCGACCAGTGCCTCGCCAGCGGCGAGAAATGCGGCGCCTCGGCGGCGCGCTCCTACTGCCAATCACGCGATTTTGCGCAGGCCTCATCCTATCGCCGGGTCGATCCCGATGAGATCACCGGATCGGTTCCGAAGACCGGCGCGCACTGCACACACGCCAATTGTGATCAGTACGTCGCGATTACCTGCCAGCGCTGACGGTCGGGCGGCAACTGCGGCGTTTTGACGACATCGATGCCCTGAGACTGCCGAAACTTGCAGCTATGGCCTACGGCTTGGCGCTGTGATATCCGACGGCGCCCTTGTGACCGGATTGCCCAAGACATTGACCGCTCTCTCTTTCCGACGGATCTTCGCTTTCGCTGCGCTGCTCGGCGGGATCTTGCTCAGCGTGAGCGCGTTCGCGCAGAACATCATGGCAAACGAGCCGCCGCCGGGACCTCCTCCCGCCCAGGGCGGTCAGGTCAATCCGATCTGCCCGCGGCTCGAAGCACAGCTTGCGACCATCGATCGTGGCGGCAGCACCGATCCGGCCAAGGACGAACAGATTCGCCGCTATCAGGACGCCGCCGCCAAGCAGCAGGCCGAGCTCGACCGCGTCACCCTGCAGGCCAAGCGCATGGGGTGCGAAAGCTCGGGCTTCTTCTCGCTGTTCAATGGGCAGTCGCAGCAATGCAGCCCGGTCAACAACCAGATCACGCAGATGCGCGCCAATCTGGACCAGATCAATACCAGCCTGGAGCGGCTGCGCTCCGGCGGCTTCGGCGGGATAGATCGGGAAAATCAGCGCCGTTCGGTGCTGACCGCGCTCGCGCAAAACAGTTGTGGACCGCAATATGCCAACGCGGCGCGCGGTCCCGGTAATTTCTTCGACGCCCTCTTCAATCCCAACGGCAATCTGCCGCCGCCTCCGGCGGATATGGGCGCGCCATCGGGCACCTATCGTACGGTTTGTGTGCGCAGTTGCGACGGCGCCTATTTCCCGATCTCGTTCGCGACCGTGCCGGGACGCTTTGCCGACGACGAGAAGACCTGCAGGGCGCTTTGCCCCGCGACCGAGGCTAATCTGTATTCCTATCGCAACCCGGGCGAGGACATGAACGCGGCGGTCTCGACCGCTGGCCAGCCCTATACTTCGCTCGCCAACGCGTTCAAATTCAGGACGGAGTTCAATCCGACCTGTTCGTGCAAGGCGGCCGGCCAGACCTGGTCGGACGCGCTGAAGTCGATCGACGACAAGGCCGCGGCCGAGCAGCAGGGCGACATCATCGTCACGGAAGAAAGCGCCAAGCGGATGCAGCAGCGGCCGCTGGCCAAGCCGGCCGCGACCAAGAAGGGTGCGGCGAGCGCAAGCGCGCCGCCGGCCACCGCCCCCGACGCATCGACGCCGCCGGCCGATCAGACCACTACGACGTCCGACAATAAGCAGATCCGTACGGTCGGTCCGACCTTCATTCCGGCGCGCTGAAATCGGTCCCTCTCGTCACGGGTTGAGCTGCGGGATGTCCTTGACCGGCCGCGGGCCCGGCAGCGAGCGCAGGAAGGCGTGAATGTCGGCCGCATCCTTGTCGGAGAGCACCTGGGCCGAGAATGACGGCATGTCGTTCGGCGCCTCGCGCAGGAACGCGACGAACGACTCCACCGGTAACGCGGTCTGCGCCAGCGCCGGCGTCTGATAGTTGAATTGCCCGCCCTGCCCCGCGCGGCCGTGACACTCGAAACAGCCATCGGCCAGATAGACCCGCTTGCCATTGACCGGATCGCCGGATGGTGCGTCGTCGGCGCGCACCGCGATGACCGAGGCGGCAAGGGCCGTCGCGATGAACGCCGCGCCAAGGGCGCGCGAAAACGTCATGCTCGTCATCCGCGCCTCCCTCACCGCTGATCCATCACGACATCGAGCAGCGCCGGCTGGCCGCTCTTGACCATCGCGATCGCGCGCTTCAGCGCCGGCGCGAGTTCGTTCGGATCATTGATCGGGCCTTCGCCGTAGACGCCAAATCCCTTGGCGATCGTGGCGTAGTCGATGAACGGGTCCTTCAGCGTGGTGCCGATATCGGCCGTCGTGATGCCGCGACCGTGACGCGCCGCCATCGCCTGCAGGTACATGTATTCCTGGTGGTAGGCGCGATTGTTGTGCACGATATAGAGCAAGGGGATCTTGTGGTGCGCCGCCGTCCACAGCGTACCCGGCACGAACATGAAGTCGCCGTCGCCGCCGATCGCAACGGTCAGCCGCCCCTTGTCCTTGTTGGCGAGCGCCGCCCCGAGCGAGGCCGGCAGGGTGTAGCCCACGCCACCGCCGCCCGAGGCGCCGTTCCAGCGATGCGGCTTTTCGAAATTCCACAGCCGGTGCGGCCACGACAGCCGGATCGAGGTGCCGGCCAGCGACCAGTCCTCATCCTTGATCTGGCTGTAGAGCTCGGCACAGAGCCGCGCCGTGGTGATCGGGCTCGCGTCCCAGCCGATGGTCGCGTCGGATTTCGCCTGCTCGATGGTCGCGAGCTTGGCGGCGGCGAGCTTCTTGGCCCGCGCATCGAAGGCGGATTTGCGGCTCTCGTCGACCAGCCGCTTCACCTGCTCGGTCAGGCTCGGCAGGCTCGCCTCGGCGTCGCCCGCGATATCGAGATCGACCTCCTGGTAGCGGCCGAAATCCTGGTAGTTGGCCTTGAGGTAGAGCCCGCGGGTGCCGAGCGTGACGATCTTGGCGCTCTTCTTGTAGCGCGGCTGCGCGCTGCGCACGATGCGATCGTGGAAATCGCTCAACGTGCCCCAGAGATCGTTGACCTCCAGCGCCAGGATCACGTCCGCCTGCCCCAGGATGGAGCGGCGGAACGACTGGTTGAGCGGATGGCGTGACGGGAAGTTCATCCGCCCGAAATTGTCGATGACGGCGCACTGCAGCGTCTCGGCAAGCTCGACCAGGCGCGGCATGCCGGCTGGCGTACGCGCCATGCGGTCGCAGATGATGACCGGATTGTCCGCCGCCACCAGCATTTTGGCGAGCTCGCCGAGGGCGGCGTCATCGCCCTGCGGCGGGGTCGCCTTGGTGAATTTCGGAATCCGCAAGGCGTCGCGGTTCTCGATCGGGTTCTCCTGCAGCTCGGCGTCGAGCGACAGCATTACCGGCGCCATCGGCGGGGTGGTCGCGATCTTGTAGGCGCGCACCGCCGATTCCGCGAAATGCTGCAAGGAGACCGGCTGGTCGTCCCATTTGACGAAATCACGCGTCAGCGCCGCCGGGTCGACCGCAGAGTGCGGCCACTCGGCGCCGGGCGCGCGCTTGTTGGCCTCGATGATGTTGCCGCCCATCACGATCACAGGCACGCGATCGCACCAGGCGTTGTACATCGCCATCGTAGCGTGCTGCAGCCCGACCACGCCATGGCAGATCATGGCGAGCGGCTTGCCGGCCATCTTGGCATAGCCCTGCCCCATATGGACCGCGATCTCCTCGTGCGGACAGGTCAAAATCTCCGGCTTGGTGTTGCCGCCGTGATTGATGACCGCTTCGTGGAGACCCCGAAAACTGGAGGCGCAGTTCATCGCGAGATAATCGATGTCGAGGGTCTTGAACACGTCGACCATGAAGTCGCCGCCGCTCGAGCTCTGGGTCACCGGATCGGCTGGCGGCGGCATCGTGTCGGCCGCGGCGAGTTTTGGGCCGGGCGGCGCGGCCTTGGGACGCTGTTCGGCAAAAGGTGAAATGGCCGTGTTGGCTGCAACCGGTGTGCTCAGCGCCGCGGCGCCGGCAATGGTCGCGCCTTTCAGAAAGTTGCGACGCGAGGCCTCGGGCACTCCGCCGCGTCCGCCGTTGCTGCGTTTTGACATGGTCTCCTCCCGGAAATCGCCAACGAGCGCTGTGTTTGTTGTTGCTCGAAGTGTCGTCCGCGACCAGCGACCCGGTCAAGACGCGGCTGCGTGAAAGCCCATGCACGGGTTACGCAGCAGCTCCGCCAAATTCATCAGGCAATATTTTTGCTCCTATCCTTCGAATGCATCCGCCGAGGCGCGGCTGGTACGTGCCGTCAGCGTCTCGTCGGGCGCGGGCAGCGGCTGGCCCGCATCGCGAAAGCGATTGGTGATCGGATAGCGGCGGTCGCGGCCGAAATTCCGGCTGGTCACCTTCACCCCCGGCGCGGCCTGCCGTCGCTTGTATTCGGCGATGTTCAGGAGGTGGTTGATGCGCGCGACGGTTGCACGATCGAAGCCGGCGGCGACGATCGCGGCCAACGGTTCCTCCTTCTCGACCAGCCGTTCCAGGATTGCGTCCAGCATCTCATAGGGCGGCAGCGAATCCTGGTCGGTCTGGTCCTCGCGCAGCTCCGCGGTCGGCGGGCGGGTGATGATGTTTTCCGGAATGACCTCTCCTGACGGTCCAAGCGCCCCCTCCGGCTTCCAGGCGTTGCGCAAGGTGGCCAGGCGGAACACCTCGGTCTTGTAAATGTCCTTGATCGGGTTGAAGCCGCCGTTCATGTCGCCATAGAGCGTGGCGTAGCCGACCGACATTTCCGACTTGTTGCCGGTCGTGACCACCATGGCGCCGGTCTTGTTGGAGATCGCCATCAAGAGCGTGCCGCGGGTGCGCGCCTGCAGATTCTCTTCCGTGATGTCGCGCGGCAGGCCCTTGAAGGTGCCGGACAGAATCCCTTCAAAGCCCTCGACGGCTTGCGCGATCGGCAGCACCTCGTAGTGAATGTCGAGCGCCTTGGCGAGCTTCGCCGCGTCCTCGATGGAGACCTGCGCGGTGAAGCGATAGGGCAGCATGACGCCGCGCACCGCGTCCTTGCCCAGCGCATCAACCGCGATCGCGGCGCAGACAGCGGAATCAATGCCGCCGGAAATGCCGAGCAGCACGCCGGGAAAACCGTTCTTGCGGACATAGTCGCGCAAGCCGAGCACGCAGGCGGCATAGTCGGCCGCATCGCCCTCGAGCTGCGGCGCGACCGGACCCGAACAGCGCCAGTCGTCGCCGTTCTTCTCCCAGACCAGCGTCGTGAGGCTTTCGGCGAAGGCCGGCAACTGCGCGGCGACCGACAGGTCTCCGTTCAGCGCGAAGGAGGCGCCGTCGTAAACGACCTCGTCCTGACCGCCGACCTGGTTCAGATAGATCAGCGGCAATCCGCTTTCGGTGACGCGGGCGACCGCAACCGACAGGCGGATGTCGGTCTTGTCTCGCATATAGGGCGAGCCATTGGGGACGATGATGATCTCCGCACCGGTCTCGGCCTGGCACTCGACCACGTTCTCATAGTCTTCTGATTCTTCGACCCAGACATCCTCGCAGATGGGGACCCCGACGCGGACCCCCCGGATCATGACCGGACCAGCGGCGGGTCCGCGCGCAAACAGGCGCTTTTCGTCGAACACGCCGTAGTTCGGCAGATTGGCCTTGAAGCGGAGCGCCGCGATCAGGCCGCCATCGAGCAACGCAACGGCGTTGTAGAGCTTGCCCTCCTCGACCCAGGGGACGCCGACCAGCACCGCAGGGCCGCCATCGGCTGTTTCGCGCGCCAGGGTCTCGACCGCGGCGCGACAGGCCGCCTGGAACGCCGGCTTCAAGACCAGATCTTCCGGCTGGTAGCCGGCGATAAAAAGTTCGGAAAACACGATCAGGTCGGCGCCGTCGGCCGCGGCCTTGACCCGCGCCGCGCGCACTTTTGCGGCATTGCCGTCGATATCGCCCACCGTCGGGTTGAGCTGGGCCAGCGTGATCTTGAACCCTGCGCTTCGCTCACTCATCACATATGCTCATATTGGGTATAACACTGTGCCCCATGGCGCGCCGGACTGCAATTGCGAGCTTCAGATCGCTCCCATGCGCTCGGCGATGGCAAACAGCCAGAACAGGCCGGACATCAGGAGCGACACGCCGACAGCCGCCGAGCCCATGTCCTTGACCCGTCCGATCTGCAGATCGTGGTCGGTGGTTAGGCGGTCGGCGAGCTTCTCGATCGCGGTATTGAGCAGTTCGACCACCAGCACCAGCGCGACAGCGCCGAACAGCTCGACCTTGCGCATGGCGGTCGCGCCGATCAGCCACGCCAGCGGAATGGCGAGAATCAGCGCCCCGACCTCCTCGCGGACCGCCTGCTCGGAGCGGACCGCGAACATGAGTCCGTTACGCGAGTTGATCGTGGCTTTCCACAACCGCAGCAAGTCTCAAAGACCCGCTGCGGCCGGCATCGGCCTGACCTTGCCGGCGCGCTCATGCTTCAAGAGCTCGGCGATCAGGAATGCCATGTCGATCGATTGTTCGGCATTGAGGCGGGGATCGCAGACCGTGTGGTAGCGGTCGTTGAGATCCTCCTCCGAGATCGCCCGCGCCCCGCCGATGCATTCGGTGACGTCCTTGCCGGTCATCTCCAGGTGGACGCCGCCGGCATAGGTGCCCTCGGCCGCGTGCACGTCGAAGAACGTCTTCACCTCCGACAGGATGCGGTCGAACGGCCGGGTCTTGTAGCCGGTGGTCGAGCTGATGGTGTTGCCGTGCATGGGATCGCACGACCAGACCACTGCTCTGCCCTCGCGCTGCACGGCACGGACCAGGCCAGGCAAGTGATCGCCGATCTTGTCGGCGCCGAACCGGTTGATCAGGGTCAGCCGGCCGGGTTCGTTGTCCGGGTTCAGCACGTCGATCAGCCGGATCAGCTCGTCACCCCTGAGCGACGGACCGCATTTCAGGCCGATCGGGTTCTTGATGCCGCGGAAATACTCGACATGGGCGTGGTCGAGCTGGCGGGTGCGGTCGCCGATCCAGATCATGTGACCCGAGGTCGCGTACCAATCGCCAGTCGTGGAATCGACCCGGGTCATGGCCTGCTCGTAGCCGAGCAGCAGCGCCTCGTGGCTGGTGTAGAAGTCGGTGCCGCGCAGCTCCGGATGGCTCTCCAGATCGAGCCCGCAGGCGCGCATGAAATCCAGCGCCTCCGAGATGCGGTCGGCCAGCTCCTTGTAGCGGCGGGACTGCGAGGAGTCCTTGATGAAACCCAGCATCCACTGATGCACGCTGGCGAGATTGGCGAATCCGCCAGTGGCGAAGGCGCGGAGCAGGTTCAGCGTCGCCGCCGACTGCCGATAGGCATTGAGCTGGCGCTGCGGATCGGGGACGCGCGCCTCCTTCGTGAAGGCGATGTCGTTGACGATGTCGCCGCGATAGCTCGGCAGCTCGATACCATCGACCTTCTCCATCGGCGAGGAGCGCGGTTTCGCGAACTGGCCGGCGATGCGGCCGATTTTGACCACCGGCACCGCGCCGGCATAGGTCAGGACCACCGCCATCTGCAGGAAGACGCGGAAGAAATCGCGGATATTGTTGGCGCCATGCTCGGCAAAGCTCTCGGCGCAGTCGCCGCCCTGCAGCAGGACGGCCTCGCCCTTTGCGACTCGGGCCAGCGCCTTTTTCAGGTTGCGCGCCTCGCCGGCAAAAACCAGCGGCGGAAAGCTCGCAAGCTGCGCCTCGACATCCGCGAGCGCCTTGGCGTCGGGATAATCAGGCATCTGCTTTACCGGCTTTGCGCGCCAGCTGTCGGGCGTCCACCGCTCGGACATGACCAGGACTCCTCAAGCAAAAACCGCGACTTATCGGCGGTTCCGAAGCACCGCTATATACACAGGCGGCCCGCGGCCCGCCACTTGGAAATCGCTTCCATCGACAAATCCTTGCGGCCAAAGCCAAATTCGCTTCTCTTAACGTGGGACATGAAGCAAGGGGGCTTGCCGTGACCGAAGCGGCGCAGGACGACGCCTTCAGCGACGACATTCTCATCCCGGCCGTCGACGGCTATCCGCTCGCGGCCACGCTGTTCCTGCCCCGTGGCCCCAAGCGCCACGCCGTGCTGATCAATTCGGCCACCGCCACCCCGCGAAAAATCTACCGGGGGTTCGCCGCCCATCTGGCGCAGCGGGGGGCCGCGGTCCTCACCTACGATTACCGCGGCATTGGCGGCTCCCGGCAGACGGACGTGCTCGGCTTCAACCGGCCCAAATCGCTGGTCGGCTTCAAGGCCTCGATGACGGACTGGGCCACGCTCGATATCACTGCCGCGGTCGACTGGATGCGCGAGCGCTACCGTCATCTGCCGCTGTTCTATGTCGGCCATTCCTTCGGCGGGCAGGCGCTCGGGCTGCTCACCAACAATGTCGAAGTGTCGCGCGCGCTGCTGGTCGCCTCCCAGGCCGCCTATTGGAGGCTGATGGCTTCGCCCGAGCGCTACCGGGTGTGGGCGTTTCTCAACCTCGTCGGCCATCCGCTGACCAACGCGCTCGGCTATGCGCCGGGCTGGAGCGGGCTCGGCGAGGATCTGCCGAAGGAGGTGTTCCTGCAATGGACGCGCTGGGTGATGAGCCCGCGCTATCTGTTCGACGATGCCTCGCTGGTGGCCCGCGTGACCAACTTCGCGAACTACGAAGGCGCGCTGCGCGCGCTGTGTTTTTCCGACGATCCCTGGGCGACCCGCGCCGCGGTCTCCCTGTTGTGCTCGGGCTTTGATGCGATCGAGCCGGAGATTTTGACCGTGTCGCCCAGTGATGTAGGTGCCAAGAAAATCGGTCATTTCGGATTCTTCCGGAGCGCGCATCGCGACACGCTGTGGCGGGATGCCGCGGCGTGGCTGCTGCGGGAGTGAGGGCTGCAACCGATCGGCGCCGTCATTGCGAGGCGCGATTAGCGCCGACTTGTCCGCCGAAGCTCGGAGAGTGAAGGCGGAAGCAATCCAGACTATCGCCGCGGCGAGATTCTGGATTGCTTCGCTTTGCTCGCAATGACGTCAATTCCTTGAGGCGTACGCCCGCGTTCCCGCGGCGCAATCGCGTCCGAGCTTCGCATCTGACGTCGCCCTCTTCAGATGAGAGCAACTATGGTGGGAGTAGACCGGCGATCGGCCGGCCTCAAGGCTGCCCGATCGCCGGTCTACCTCTCAGCACAGTTGCTCTGCATCGAGGCGGGATGGCCGAGAGCAAACCATATATTTCCGAAAAACGGAAGAAAAATATTTTTGCGTGCGGGACTGGACACCGGGCGGTAGAATCAGCGTCGCTCGGGCGCGCAAAGTCGATCGCGCAACGGGAGACTAGCCTTCCAGGGTAAAGCCGACCCGCAGCACGACCTGGTAGTGGCGAACCGTTCCGTTTTCGATGTGGCCGCGCGTCTGCGCGACTTCGAACCATTTCATCTCGCGAACCGTCTTTGACGCACGGGATATCGCGTTCTGAATGGCATCTTCGATGCCTTTTTCGGAGGAGCCCACCAGCTCCAGGATCTTGTAGATATGCTCGTCATGTGCGGGCATGCGAACCTCCGTTGAATGCAAGGGCACGATCGTGTGACGTCCGACGTCAACGAGCCCCAGCCGTGCAAGTTCCAGAAGGCTCGGGCGCGCAGAGAGACCCTGCCCTCGCCAAGCCGCCTCCAGACGGCCTCGATCCCGCGCCGAATCCCAGCCACGCAAACGGGAGCGCTGCGGCGCAAGGCCTGCGTGTCGGGCCGCGCTGCCTGCAGCCGTTAAGGTGTTCCTTCCCTGGCGTCTCCAAATCCGTTTCAGGTCACGAGGTTGCGGATCGCAGACGACGGCTGGATGATCGCTTCGATCTCGGCAGCCAGCGCCGCGAAGGGAATCGGGTCTGCGGCCGGAGGCCCCTCCGAGAGACCCAGGCGCCACCAGCCGACATCGCGCCACTGCCCGTGCTTGAAGCCCACGTCCTGGCAGACGCCCACGGACCGGAACTCGAGGGTTTCGTGGAGACCGACGCTGCCCGCATTCGGCAGGGCGATGCCGGCAAACGCGCTGTGAAAACCCTGGCGACGGAGGATGGGCAGCAGCGCTTCGTAGAGCGCGCGGCCGACGCCAGAGCGGCGGGTCCGGCCATCGATGTAGACGGTGGTTTCCACAGACCAGCGATAAGCCGCACGGGCGCGGAACACGCTGGCGTAGATGTATCCCCGAACCCGCCCGTCTTCCTCGCATACGAGGTAAGGATGCGTGGCCAATGTGCCGGCGATCCGTCCCGCCATCTCCTCGGCCGTTGGCGGCTCGTCTTCAAACGAGATCGTGGTGTCGCGGACGATCGGGGCATAGATCGCCAGGATCTGGTCGGCGTCCGCCGGCATGGCCACCCGAATCCGACGCGCCATTGTCCATCCCCCGTTTTAACGTTACGGCTTTCGCGCCGCTTCCGCGCCCAAATGCTCAGCCTTTAACTGGCGCAGGAGTCCTGCCCCAAAACCACTGAGCGAGCATTGTCGCTGCCCCCGCCCCCGCAAGTTGGGCGGCGATGAACGCCAAAACGCCTCCCGGCGCGATGCCGGCGAATGTGTCGGAGAGCGACCGCGCGATGGTCACTGCCGGATTGGCGAAGGATGTCGATGCCGTGAACCAATAGGCTGACGTGATGTAGAGGCCCACAGCATAGGGCGTGGCGGCAGGCGCATTGGCGATGCAGCCAAAAATGGTCAGCAAGAGCCCGAATGCCGCGATGAACTCGGCGAGCCATTGCCCGACACCCATGCGAGCGGTCGTCGCGACCTGCCAGAGCGGCAGCTCGAACATCGCGTGAGCGGCCCACACGCCCGCAATGCCGCCTGCGAGCTGGGCGACGACATAGGCGCCCGCACAGCCCCACGTCAGTTCGCGCCGCAGCGCGAAAGCGAGGCTGACGGCGGGATTGAAATGCGCGCCGGAGAGCGGGCCGAAGATCAGGACGAGCACGACCAGGATGGCGCCGGTCGGAATGGTGTTGCACAGCAGCGCCAGCGCGACATTGCCGCCCGCGAGCCGCTCGGCCATGATTCCCGACCCGACCACGGCCGCCAGCAGGAACGCGGTGCCCAGCGCTTCCGAGGCGAGGTGCCGCCCGAGCGGCGCCATCAGCTGCGTTCCCCGACTTTCGTGGCGCCTTCCATCTCGCCGATCTGCCTGAGCTTGTGCGTGAGGCTCAACTGATCGAGTGACCGCAGCGGCAGCGCGGTGAAGACGGAGATGCGCTGGTTGAGCAGCCGATAGGCTTCCTTGAACGCCAGCGCGACTTCGGCCGGCGTTCCCTTGGCCTCGGCCGGATCGGCGATGCCCCAATGGGCCGTCATCGGCTGGCCCGGCCAGACCGGGCAGGCTTCGGCCGCGGCGTTGTCGCAGACCGTGAACACGAAATCGAATCTTGGTGCGCCGTCCTTGGCGAATTCGTTCCACGATTTCGAACGCATGTCCGCAGTGTCGTAGCCGAGGCTCTGCAGGAGCTGCAGCGCGTGCGGGTTGACCTTGCCCTTCGGCTGGCTGCCCGCACTATGGGCGTGGAATTTCCCCGCGCCCGTCTTGTTCAGGATGGCCTCGGCGATGATCGAGCGCGCCGAATTGCCGGTGCAGAGGAAAAGCACGTTGTACGGCTCAGCCATCACCTACCTCTCGACTGTTCGCGATAGCCCCGCGGGCACATCATCAAACCAAGCAGGATGCTTCATGATTGCGGTCGTTCCGATCAAAGCCAGCAGCAGACAAATGACGTTGATCTGCAACAGCAGGTGGCCCAGATCGCCATGGCAACACGGATCGAACACGCCGCGCTCACGAACAACCGCAAGCGGCGGCAGGCTCCGCGAGCTCTGGCGCGGGCGCACAACATGCGTTCTTCTCGTGAGCTACGCGCGGAGCGCGCTCGCCCGATCCGTCGCCGTAGTCAGTGCTTTCGCCGCTGGTGTGGAACGTCTCCCAAGAGATACCTGATGGGTCGTCAATCCACGATTTCTCCGACTTGGCGTAGCAGCAGATCGTCTGACCTTGTTCGATCACGGTGCCGCCCGCCTCACGCAGGCGTGCATGGACCTCGTGCAGTTCGCCTGTGCTCTCGACCTGAATGCCGAGGTGATCGAGACCAACGTCGCGGCCGCGCGTCGAGATCGCGAAATTGACGCGGGGATCATCGAGCATCCATTTCGCGTAATCCGGCTTTACGACAACCGGCTGTGCTGCAAACAGCGCGGAGTAGAACCCGAGAGACTGCGAAATGTCCGAAACCGAGACGTGAACGTGAAGGCGCTTCATGGTCATCTCCTTTCAAGCTGAAACTTTGGCGCGCTTTCGCGCGGGTTTGCATTCGGCAGCAGGTGTACAGGGTGCGCCGCCGCAGCAGTTTTCGGTGAGAAAGGCGAGCAGCGCGTTCATCCGGTCGTACTGCGCCGCGTAGATCATCGAGCGGCCCTCGCGTCGTACGGTAACGAGGCCGGCCATGCGCAGCCGATCGAAATGAAAGGTCAGCGTATTCGGCGGCAGATCGAGCGCGCTCGCTATGGCACCGGCCGGCATCCCCTCAGGCCCCGCCTGCACCAGCAGGCGGAACACGTCGAGCCGATTGTCTTGTGCGAGCGCCGCGAGCGCCGCCACCGCATCTATTTTTTCCATATTTCAACGAATATGGAAATGATATGAGTTTGTCAAGTTCGCCTTGCCGGGCTTCCGTCCCGATGCGGGTACGACCGGGGCTCGGCTTTGCCAGGCAGGAGGCACGGACAATCGCGCCATGACCGAACAAGCGACCAGCGTCGTCGGGATCGTCATTCCCTCGTCCGACCCCGCCTTTCTCGCGGTGACGATCGCGGTGCACATCCCGCTCGGCATCGCCTGTGTGCTGGCCGGGGCCGTTGCCATGCTGTCTCGGAAGGGCCGCGGCCGCCACTCCAGGTTCGGCACGATCTACTTCTACTGCCTGCTGGCCCTCTTCGCCTCCGCGGCGTTCCTTTCGATCACGCGCTGGTCGGAGGACAGCCATTTGTTCGCTCTCGGCGCGCTCTCATTTGCCTGCGCCTGGATAGGCCATTCCGCGCTCAGAAGACGCTGGCCGCATTGGGTCAGGCTGCACCTCGCGGGTCTCGGCCTCTCCTACACGCTCATGCTGATCGCCTTCTACGTGGACAACGGCAAACAGCTTCCGGTCTGGAAGGATCTGCCCCCGGTCACATACTGGCTCTTGCCGCTGGTGGTCGCGACGCCATTGCTGGCTCGTGCTTTGCTGTACCATCCCCTGGTGCGACGGGACGAAGCAAGGCGCGCCGCACCGCCTCCGTAACCGCCGACCTTCTCTCAGGTTACCCTGCGCGGGAATTAGCCGCGTCGCGATTGGAACCGCGGAACCCGCCATTGCCAACAAAGTGAGAAATCACCGACCCCGGTCATGGACGACGGTGCAGACGTGTCGGCCTATCTCAAAACCCTCAATCCGGATCAGCGCCGCGCAAAGCTGACCGGACGGGACGAGAGCGTGGCCTTGACACGCGCGACATACGCGCGAGCCGCCTTGCTCAATCGGAGGACGGTCCGCCAAGCCTCAGTGGATTCCAGCCACAGCTTCATGTCTCTGAATTTGCCATAGGCCCAGGCGAAAGCCGGAATCTTCATCAGCTTGTCCCGGGTCAGGCTGAACAGGCGCTCCACCAGCACGAGCTTGAGAACCTCACCGACAATCAATGTCAGAGCGCCACTGAGGAACTGGCCGGTGGCAGCGAGGTAGGCCGCGAGCGGCTTCACGGGTTCCAGGATCATCACGGGAACCGAGAACAGCGCGAGCGACCCGTAGGGCGACAACGATCTGATCCAGGCCCGCAATCCTCGCAACGCCAGGTGCCTGGCAATCCAGTTCGACACCGGCCTGGCCATGGCCATGAAAATCGCGTCCACCAGGAAATAGAGGACCGCCAGCACGTAAGTCAGAGGTTTGAGAATTCGGCTCACGGTTTGTTCCATAGTCAGATCGGGGCCGCCATCGAAACCAATTCCGCTGTCGTCCCTGAGTTCCCTCTCTTACACTATCGGCCCGCGCCTTTGCGCCATTGCGAACAAAGCGAGAATCACCGAGCGTCCCGGACATGGAAGACGGTGCAGACGCGTCGGCCGGCACGGCCTATCTCAAAACCCTCAATCCGGAACAGCGCCGCGCCGCAGAGTACGGCGCAGCCGGGGCTGCGCCCGCTGCGCCGCTGCTCGTGATTGCCGGCGCCGGGTCCGGCAAGACCAACACGCTTGCGCACCGTGTCGCCCATCTGATCGTCAACGGTGCCGATCCCGGCAAAATCCTGCTGATGACCTTCTCGCGCCGGGCGGCCTCCGAAATGACCGGCCGGGTCCTGCGCATCACGCGCAAGGCGATCGGCACGGCCGTGATGGCGGAGGCATTGACGTGTGCATTGACTTGGGCCGGCACCTTCCACGGCATCGGCGCGCGGCTGCTGCGCGAATATGCCGAGCAGATCGGTCTGAACCCGGCTTTCACGATCCACGACCGCGAGGATTCCGCCGACCTGATGAACATCGTCCGGCACGAGCTTGGCTTCTCCAAGACGGAGAGCCGCTTTCCGACCAAGGGCACGTGCCTTGCGATCTACTCGCGCTGCGTCAACGCCGAGGCGCCGATCGAACAGGTGCTTGGCGTTTCCTTTCCATGGTGTGCCGCCTGGGCCAGCGAACTGAAAGCGCTGTTCGCCGCCTATGTCGAAGCCAAACAGCGGCACAACGTGCTCGACTAATGACGATCTCCTGCTCTACTGGGCCCAGACCATGAGCGAGCCGGCGCTCGCGCAGGATATCGGCGGCCGCTTCGATCACGTGCTGGTCGACGAATACCAGGACACCAACGCCCTGCAGTCGTCCATTCTGCTGGCCATCAAACCGGACGGCCATGGGCTGACCGTGGTCGGCGATGATGCGCAGTCGATCTATGCGTTCCGCGCCGCGACCGTTCGCAACATCCTGGACTTTCCCGCAAAATTCTCGCCGCCGGCCACCATCATCACGCTCGATCGAAACTACCGCTCGACACAGCCGATCCTGGCCGCGGCGAACGGCGTGATTGGTCTTGCCAGGGAGCGTTTCACCAAGAACCTGTGGACCGACCGGACGTCGGGCTCAAAACCTCAACTCATCACGGTGCACGACGAAGGCGACCAGGCGCGCTGCATCGTCGAGCGTATCCTGGCGGTGCGGGAATCCGGCACGCTTCTCAAGCAGCAGGCGGTGCTGTTCCGGACCTCGAGCCACAGCGGGCCGCTCGAAATCGAATTGGCTCGGCGCAACATCCCCTACGTCAAATTCGGCGGGCTCAAATTCCTCGAGGCCGCGCACGTCAAGGACCTGCTGGCCCTGCTGCGCTTCGTGGAGAATCCGAGGGATCGCGTCGCGGGCTTCCGCCTGTTGCATCTGCTTCCCGGGATCGGCCCATCCTCGGCGCAGCGGGTGCTGGATCAGATGGTCAAGGACAGCGATCCGCTGGCTGAACTCTTGCGGATATCAGCTCCGCCCCGCGCCGGCGAACATTGGACGACGTTCGTTCAGCTCGTGCAGGACCTTCGCGAGACGCGCTGGCCGGCGGACCTGGAACGGGCTCGTTCGTGGTACGAACCGCACCTGGAGCGAATCCACGAGGATGCCGAAACCCGGCGCGCCGACCTGATCCAGCTCGAGCAGATCGCGAGCGGATATCCATCCCGCGCGCGCTTTCTCACGGAATTGACGCTGGATCTGCCGGACGCCACCAGCGATCAAGCCGGCGTTGCCCTGCTCGACGAAGACTATCTGATCCTATCCACGATCCACTCGGCGAAAGGTCAGGAGTGGAAATCGGTTTACGTGCTCAACGTCGTCGACGGCTGCATGCCGTCAGACCTCGGCGCGGGAACCAGCGCGGAGATCGAAGAAGAGCGCCGGCTGCTGTATGTCGCGATGACGCGCGCCAAGGACGACTTGCATCTGTTCGTGCCACAGCGCTTCTTTACCCACGGACAACCGGCACGCGGCGACCGTCATGTCTATGCGTCGCGAAGTCGCTTCATTCCTGCGTCCCTGCTCGGCCTGTTCGAACTGACCGCCTGGCCTTCGACGACCGCGGCCCCGGTTCGGCCCGCAAGCCACGGGCCGCGCATCGACATTGGCACGCGGATGCGCGGCATGTGGCGCTAGACGATCGCGAAACGTCCCTCGTCAACGGGCACGCGCGGCGAGCGCGGTGGCTGCGTCCGCGATGACGGCGTTCCAATTGTCCACCTGGCCTTTGCGGAACAGCCGCGTGCTCGGGTACCACGGGCTTGTCGCGCAATCGAGCAGCCAGCGGAAGTCGGGAACGCGCGGCAGCAGCACCCAGAGCGGCTTGCCCATGGCGCCGGCGAGATGGGCGACCGCGGTGTCGACGGTGATGACGAGATCGAGCTCTGCGATGACGGCCGCCGTATCGGCGAAGTCACGCAACCCGCCGCTCAGGTCGATCACATTGCCGCAGCGGCGGAAGTCGTCCGCGTCGCTGGCACGGATGTCCTTCTGCAGGCTGACGAAGCGGGTGCCCGGAACCGAAGTGAGCGGCGCCAGCCGTGCGAACGGGATCGAGCGCTCGTGGTCCCTGGCGTTGTCTGGATGGCCCGACCAGGCGAGACCGACCCGCAACCCGTCCGCCGGCAGGCGGGGGGCCCATGCGGCGATCCGATCGGCCGGCGCCGCGATGTAAGGCGCGCCGCCCGGGATCGTCGCCGGCGTCGTCGCGAACAGGCGCGGCAGGCTGAGGAGAGGACAATGCAGATCGAAAGGCGGAAGCGGCTCGCGGCCGGCCGCGACCACCTGTAATCCGAACAGCCCGTCGAGCAGAGGCTTGAGAGACGGCTGGACCTCGAGAATGACGTGAGCTCCGCGTGCAGCCGCAAGCGCAGCGTAGCGGGCGAACTGGATGGTGTCGCCAAAGCCCTGCTCGGCATGCAGCAGAAGCCGCCGGCCGGCAATGTCCTCGCCCGACCATTCGCCTTGCGCAAAACCGCGTTCGGCCCAGCTCGGCAAGGCGCGGCGCCATTCATACGCCGGCCATCCGCGAGCGAAATCGCCTGACAGCAGCAGCAACAGTGCCCGGTTGATTTGCGCCTCGGCATGATCAGGCGCGATCGCGGCGACGCGGTCGTAGGTCGCCAGCGCCTCGTCGAAACGACGCAGCTCCTGCAGGACGCTGGCGCGGTTGCTCAGCGCCTCGATCGAATCCGGAACCAGCGCCAGCGCGCCGTCGCAGCTCGCGAGCGCCTCGTCAAGGCGATCGAGCGCCTGCAGCGTCACAGCGCGGTTCGACAGCGCCGCGGGATATCCTGGACGCTGGCGCAGGGCGGCATCGTAGCTTGCCAGCGCGTCATCGAAGCGACGCAGCAGCTTGAGCACATTGCCGCGATTGGACAGCGCCTCGGCGTAGTCCGGTCGCACCGCCAGTGCGCGGTCGTAGCTCAAGAGCGCGTCCTGCAGCCGGCCGAGTTCCCGGAGCGCGTCGCCGCGGTTCGACAGCGCCTCGGCGTGATCCGCTCGCAGCGCCAGCGCGCCATCGTAGCTTGCGAGCGCCTCCTCGAAGCGCTTCATTTCGTGCAGCGTCACGCCACGGTTGAAGAGCGCCGGCGCGTCGTCGGGCCGCGCCCGCAATGCACGGTCGTAGCTCTCGAGCGCATCGTCGAGACGGCCCAGCGCCTTGAGCGCGTTGCCGCGGTTCGACAGCGCCTCGCCGAAATCGGGCGCAACCGCGAGCGTCCGCTCGTAGCTTGCGAGCGCCTCATCGTTGCGCCCGAGCGCCGCAAGGGCGGCACCGCGATTGCATAATGCTTCGACATGATCCGGCCTCGCGCGCAGCGCACGCTCATAGGCCTCGAGCGCGTCGAGCGGCCGCCCGAGCGCGAGCAGTGCATTGCCGCGATTGTAGCGCACCTCGGCGTTGTCGGGACGCAGCGACAGGGCGCAGTCGTAACTCTCGATCGCATCCGCGAAGCGTTTTAGGCCGGCAAGCGCGAGGCCGTGATTGGAATGGTACAGCGAGTTCATCCTGTCAAGCGCAATGGCCCGGCCGATCAGATCGACGGCGACGTCATGGCGGCCGACCTGGGAGGCGATCACGCCGAGGAGATGCAGGGCATCGGCATGATCGGGCTGCAGCGCCAGCGTCTCGCGATAGAGCGTTTCGGCCTCCGCAAGCCGGCCTCCTTGGTGATGTGCGAGGCCGGCGGCGAAAACACCGGCAACGCGCGGGTCCGCTGGCGGCGCGCCGGTTCGCTTGGCGGTCGCCTCGGCGGCGCGGCGCTGCTTGCGGTTCATGTCCTGGTCCCCCGAGAAAATCTCGCGGAGCGCCGATCGCCCCGCCCGGCAACTCACCGAAGCCCGGCGAGATTTTAGGCCGACGTGCTGATTCGTGATACGGCGCCCTGAGCCTGGTGAAGCGGCGGCACGCGCAACCGGCCGCCGATCTGTTTCGTTCGATCGCGTCGGTGTCAGTCAGATCGCCAAATCAGTTCGGATAAGCCTGCGGCGGGGTCTCGGACTCGCAAGCTGCGGCCTGCTTCCGTGACCGGTACACGGTCAGGACTCGCAGACATGTGTCGAGCTTCAACCTGACGAAATCGACCTTGATCAGATCGAGGTCTCCGGCCGTGATCCGGTAGTTCGGCGCGCCAAGGAACAACAGCGACATCGTGGTGCCCCAGGAGAAGCCCAAGGCCTTGGCCAGGATCAGCACCGGCTCCCTGTTCCTGTCGACCAGACTCCGCTCGACGATATCGATCGGAACCGAACACAGCAGCGATAAGGCGACCGCCGTTTCATTGAATTTCAGCGAATAGGCAAACTCGAAGACCTTGTCCTCGGTCAGCTTGCCGGACTCATGAAGCTTTGCGACCGTTCGTCGCGCGGCGAAACGATCCTTCGAGGCCGCACCGAACCTCGTGTGGATCGCGCCGGTAATTTCGCTGACGGTACTCTGGATCTCGCGCTCCATGTCGGGGCGTTCTCTTGCCAGCTTTTCCTTGACCTCCGCGGAGGCCTTCGCAATCAGCTGATGAAACAGGTGTCTCGGAATGTCCTTTCGAAGGCCGACGCCCTCGGCAAGAACGGCATCTCCCTCGGCGCGCCGCACCAGGATCTGGAAGCCAGAGATCGAAAACCGCGCGCCGCCATTGGTGGCAACCGACGTCACGACCTCGCTCGATCCCCTGACGACCAGGACATCGGTCACCACTTCGGGGACCTGCCTGCGTTCGGAGATCGCAAGCAGGTGCTGCTGGCCCTTGCTGCTCGCGCAGTCGACCAGCGCCGCGATGTCGAGCCGTTCCGAGTGCCGCAGCACGGGCCCTGCGACATCGATCGAATCATCGGAGGCAAATTTCCCGACAATGGCGAACGGCGCGTTGTGGCTCGCAGCCAGCTTGGCCGCCAGGCGAACGCGCGCGCCGTGTTCGATTTCATCGGACAGCCGACCGATGATTTCGCCAAAGGTTGCAATCTGCGCTTCCGAGTAGGACCCGGCAATCAGGGTGTCGGTTGCGTGCCACAGGGCACGCAGACAACTTTCGGCGGTTCCCTTGGCAACCGCATTTTCCAGATCCGCCAACAACGACGCGTATTTAACCATCCGACCGGCTCACCTCGGCAATCAGCCCGCCGGTGAATTACCCGGTCGTCCATTGAAGGAGTCGTAAAATTCAGCGCGCCGCGGGCGACGGGATTAATGCCGGTCAAACGGCTTCATTAAAATTGCTCCTTTTTGGCCCATCCGACCTTGTGGCGCGGCACATGGCATGCTTTTTCCGGCGGTGGCACATGGAGCTGATGCGTGGACGTGATCATCGTCGTCGATATGCAGGTCGGCATGTTGGACGATGCACCCAAGCACGACCTGCAGGGCGTGCTCGATCGCATCAATGCGCTGACGGCGATGGTGCGGCGCGGCGCCGGCAAGGTCATCTGGATCCGGCATTGCGGAAAGCCGGGCGACGGTTTCGAGCCGCATACGCCGGGCTGGGAGTTTCTGCCAGCCCTCATCCGGCGACCCGACGATATCGTCGTCGAGAAGAGCCTGAACGATCCGTTTGTCGGGACCTCGCTGCGGACAACACTGGCCGATCTAGCGCCGGGCCGCGTGCTCGTTGCCGGCTGGGCGACGGATTTTTGCGTCGATGCGACCGTACGGTCGTGCGTTTCCGGCGATCAGCACGTCGTCGTGGTGCGCGACGGGCATACGCTGAGCGATCGGCCTCATCTCGGGGCGGCCGCGGTCATCGCACATCACAACTGGGTCTGGGACGGCCTGATCAGCAATCGCTCGATACGTCTCGCAACGACGCATGAGCTGCTTTCGGAAGCTGACGCCCTGCCCGATGGGCGGATCCATTCGGCATGACCGGATTGACCGCCGGCGCCGGTCACACCGGCATCGTCCGCTTCTGGTGCGCCCGGCCCCTGACGGCAGCCGCCTCGCTATGCCCCGCGATGACCCGCACGCCCTCGTCGATCCGTTCGATGATGTTGTCCGCGGTGCAGGACTGCAGGAAAGCGACGCCGCAACTGCGGCAGGCACCAAGGATGCGGTCGCGTGCCTCCTGCATCTCCTTTGGATAGGGTTCGCGCGGAATCGTGCGGTAGCCCAGCGATAGGCTGAGGTCGCCCGGTCCGATCTCGGCAAATCCGAGCCCCGGCACCGCGATGATCTCTTCGCAATGGGCCACGCCTTCGGGGCTTTCCAGCTTCACCCCGAGCAGGAGCTCGCCTCTGGGATTGAGCGGCCAGGGATCGCAGCGGTCCATGTAGTCTTCGCTCGACAGGCCCCAGACCGGTGCTGCGGTGGTTTCCGATCCCCGCCCCCGCGTGCCGATGCCGAGGAGCTTGCGACCGGCAGCGTCGGCGCCGCCGTCCTTGGCACGCACCGCGCCCCCCATCCGCGCGAGCGGCGACGGGATCGCGGGATCGACGCCGAGCGTGTTGTGCGGATAGCGGCAGGATTCCACGAAGGCCCGCACCGCGTCGGCGCTCTCCGCCTGACAGAGCAGGATGCCATGCACCCCGCGGCCGAGGATCTGGCGAAACTGCCAGGCATTTTGGCGCACATGCGCGGCGTCGATGCCGTTCACCGGCGCCTCGACGATGACCGCAGGCGTCCGATGCCCCGACCGCGTCGGCCCGGCATCGACCATGCCGCGCATATATTCGGCGAGGCCCGCCATGTCGAACGAACCGTGCTCCATGCCGACATTCATGTAGTCGGCCCAGGTCGCGGCATCGATGCAGCCCTGCGCCTGGGTCAGCAAATGGCCACTATGCGGGCCGTCGTAATAGATCGCCTGATCCTGCTCCAAGAGCTCGACGCAGCGATTGATCCGCTGACCCATGACGTCTGTCCTCACAATTTTTGCGCACCAACGCTAGCATGGCGCTGCGCGACAACGTGATAGGTCAAACAGCGAGGCAGTCATGACGAGACGGATCCTGTGCTTTGGCGACTCCCTGACCTGGGGATGGATTGCTACTCCGGAAGGAGCGCCTTCGACGCGATATCCTTATTCCGAACGCTGGACCGGCGTCATGGCCGCCAGACTCGGTAGTGACTACGACATCATCGAGGAAGGCCTGAACGCGCGGACGACGTCGATCGACGATCCCGTCGATCCGCGCCTGAACGGGTCGGCCTATCTGCCCACTGCGCTCGCAAGCCACCTGCCGCTCGACCTCGTCATCATCATGCTGGGGACGAACGATGCGAAGAGTTTTTACCGCCGCACGCCTTACGAAATCGCGCTCGGCATGTCGAAGCTGGTCGGCCAGGTGCTCGCCTCGGCCGGCGGCCTTGGCACGATCTATCCGGCGCCGAAGGCGCTCGTGGTGGCGCCGCCTCCCCTTGCCCCTCTGACTAATCCCTGGTTCCAGGGCATGTTCGAGGGCGGGCACGACAAGACGGCCGAGCTCGCCAGGCACTACAGCGCGCTCGCCAGCTTCATGAAGGTCGCATTCTTCGACGCCGCCAGCGTGGTCGCGACCGACGCTGTGGACGGGATTCATTTCAGCACGAAGAACAATCTTGACCTCGGCAGCGCGTTGGCAGACCAGGTCGCGGAGATATTTTCGCGCGACGGGGAATGAGTGCATTGCGGCAGGGTTGACGACGCCGCCGTCCGGTTGCGCTGGCAATCAGCGCTGCCGGCCCTGCATGCAGGCGTGAACAAAATCTCGCATTCCGCCAACACTTTTCGCGCCGGGGCCGATCGTGTCGCCGCGCGCGCTGGCGAGGTCGCGGCAATGCTGAAGCTTCGCCTCGAACATCTCAGGGTGCTCGCGCTTGACGCAGGCGCGGCGGTCGGGCCCCGGCGGCAATGCGCGGCAATCTTCCGCAAATGCCGCCGAAGCGCTTGCGGACAACGCGACAATTATCACGAGCATCTTCACTGTCGGTGATCCGGGCACGCGGGTCATCCTCTGTTGCATTATCGAACTCGATCATACTTGCCCGGCCGACAAGCGACGGCAAGCAATCTCAGGCTGCCGCTCGCCGACAGGCGCACGCCACATTGCAAAAAGGTGCCCCGGTCCTGCACGGCCTTGTGAACGGCTGATGATCGCGGCGCGTAACGGCGGCTTTCGGTGTGCGTAAAGCCTGTCATGAGCGTCTCAAGACGCCGATCTGTCGTCCCCAGGGAAAGCAACGATCCACATGACAACATCCTTCAACATCGCCGAAGCCGGCCACGGGTCCTATCGTCCACTCGCCATCCTTCGCTGGGTCATGGTGGTGATCTTCGTGTCGTTCGGCATGCAGAAATTCACGCCGCAATCCGCAGAGGGGATCGTGCAGTTCATCAGCCACAGCCCGTTCGTGTCGTGGCTGCAGATTTTTGGCTTGCGCGGAGAAGCCTATGTGCTCGGGGTCGTCGAGCTTACCATCGCGGCGCTGCTCGCGGCCGGCGCGTTCAGCCCGATCCTGTCGGCCGCAGGCGCCCTGATGGGCGTCGTGACCTTTGCGGTGACCTGGTCGTTCTTCTTCACGACGCCGGGCGTCGTCAAATGGAGCTGGTCGACCGACCCGATGGCCTGGAATCTGACCGGCGAGTTCCTGTTCAAGGATATCGTCCTGCTCGGCGTTTGCGTCCTGCTGTTCCTGGCTTCCCTGCCGCAGTCGGTGATGCGCTCGCGCGGCCCGTAGAGAACGCCGGCGCGCAACCGCCGTACCCGCCGCCTGCCGGACGCGGCGGGCGGTCGGGATGCGCACGCAATATCAGCGCAAAAGCGCTGACGATCAGGCCGCAGCTCTGTTCTTGATGGCACCAATCAGGGCGGTGAGGATAGCCCCGCCAGCACCACCGGCAATCGCCTGCGAGACGATGCCACCGACGCTCAGATTGCCCGACTGCGCCGCCGCCACGACCGAGGGCAGCAACAGTGTGACGATCTGACCGAGCACGCCGCCGCCGATCAGGCCGGATACGATGTTGCCGACTGTACCGAGGTCGAATGTCGGCGATGACTTGCCGGCGCCGACGCCACCAAGCGCGCCCGCAACGAGGTTGATCAGGATCTGTTCCATAATGATCTCCCATAACTTGCGATAAGCGGGATTGATCGCGATGACATTATCACTGCACACGAAGCCGATCCACGGATAAACCTCCGGTTGGGGCCGGTCCGAGCGTCAATCCGCCCCACCAGATCCGCGCCGCGCAAGGCAAAGAACCAGAGCAGGCCACACCCGTCCTGTGCTAAAGGGGGTTTGGCCGGGGTATGGAGTGCGCTGTGCTGCAGGACCTGCCAAGAGGGGTTCAGCATGAGCCGTCCGCCGACATCGATTTCTCACGGTGGGGCGGGCCGGTTGGGCTCGCTGCCGCGGTCGGCATCGCTTATTTCGTGGCCGCGCGGCTCAGCCTTTCGCTGCTGACCCAGCCTGAGGGTGTCGCGGTTTTCTGGCCAGCAGCCGGCGTCTCGACCGGCGTCCTGATCGCCCTCGGCGGCCGGGCACGATGGCCGGTCGTCGTGGGGACGATGACTGCAACCGTGGTCGCAAATCTGCTCGGCGACCGCAATCTCTGGGGCGCCGTTCTGTTCGCCTTGTGCAACGCGGGAGAAGCCGTGCTCGCGGCCTGGCTGATCGAGCATATCGTCGGTCCTGATTTCAAGCTGAGCAAGCTGCGCAATGTCGGGGGATTGATCGCGGCCGCGATTGCGGGCGCCGCGGTCTCAGGCGTCGGCGGGGCCATCGGATTCAAGCTGTTTCACAGCACGACAACGCCGCTCCTGACGACCTGGCACCACTGGTTCGCATCCGACGCACTGGGAATCATCACGGTCGCACCGCTGCTGATCGAGCTGGCCTCGGCCGCGCGCGACCGGCCGCCGCTGAGCGAACTCATCGAGGGAACGTTGGCCGTCGCGGCGCTCGCGCTGGTGAGCGCGCTTGCGATCTTTCTGCGATCCGACCTTTTGGCGAATGTCGGCCCCGTCGCCATCTTGTTCGCGCCGCTGCTTTGGCTTGCGGCCCGCTGCCGGCCGGTGTTTGCCGCCGCAGCCGCGTTCATCGTCAGTCTTTCGATCGTTTGGACGACGACTTTCGGGATCGGCTATTTCGGCAATCCGGAGCTTTCGATGAATGAGCGCGTCCTGGCGGCACAGATCAGCATTCTGCTGGTGACGATCGGCGCCGCCGTCCTTGCTGCGCTGTTTGCCGAGATCCGGGACAAGCGAAGACTGGCCGAGGCCGCCTTGCGCGCCAGCGAAACACAGCGCTATCTCATCGAGACCGAGCGGCTGGCCGCGCTCGGCCGCCTCGTCACAGGCGTTGCGCACGAGCTCAACAGCCCGGTCGGGATCAGCCTGACGGTCGCCTCGGCGCTGGCGCGCCGCTGCACCGGCTTCGCCGACCAGATCGTTTCAGGCCCGGTCCGCCGCTCGTGGCTCGCCGAATTCACGAGCGGCTGCCGCGACGCCGCGAACCAGCTCGTCGTCAATCTCCAGCGCGCGGGTGAGCTGATTCAATCGTTCAAGCAGGTCACCGCCGATCGCAGCAATGCCGACAGGCGTAGCTTCGACCTCAAACTTGCGACCGAGCAGATCGTTGCCAGCGTGCGGCCGGGCCTGCTCAAGCACCGTGACTCGGTTGCGCTCGAGATGCCCGCCGACATCATCCTGAACAGCTATCCCGGTGCCTATGGGCAGGTTCTGACCAACCTGATGTTCAACGCGGTGACGCATGGCTTCGCCGATGGGCTTGGCGGCCACGTGCAGATCGAGGCGCACCGGCTCGATCCGGGCCAGGTCGAGATCACCTTCTCGGATGACGGCTGCGGCATCCCCGAGGACATCCAGCGTCACGCTTTCGATCCTTTCTTCACGACCAGGCGTGCGCAGGGCCATACCGGGCTCGGCCTTTACATCGTCCATAACCTCGTGACGGATCAGCTCGGCGGTCGCATCACGCTGGTCTCCGCGCCCGGAGAAGGCACGACGATTTGCATGACGCTTCCCCTCGTCGCGCCCGGGCCAGCGGAGCCTTGATCCGACGAAACACCATCTTGTAGATGTCGACACGGCTGAATTTCACTCGCAGGCGGCCGGGTTGATGCGACAATAATGTCTGCCGGCTCCGGGAGCGGGCTCGCCAAGGCCTCTGATCGGGGAGCTTTTCGCGTGGATCACGCAAGTCTTCTGGCCTGGGATTACGCCTTGCGCGGCTGTGCGAGCGGGCTTTTCCTGATGATCGCGATGATCCTGATCCACGATCACCGGCTGACCAGGACGACGATGCTGGGCCCGACGCTGGCGCTGCTCGCGGCGGCAGGTGCGCTGTGGAGCGCACCGGGATTTCCGCAATTGAGCTGGTGGAGCGCGCCGGTCCGGTTCCTGGCGGCCAACGGGTCGGTGCTGGTCTGGCTGTGGGCGAGAGCCACCTTCGACGATGATTTCAGGCTCAGGCCCTGGCACGGCGCGTTATGGGCCATCATCGGATTGGTCGGCCTTTCGCCGATGCTGGCGCGGGCGATGTGGATCTCGCTTGCCGACATGGCGGGGCAGTCGGTCTCGGCGATCGCGCTGCTGTTTGCCGCACTGGCCGGCGTGCAGACACTGCCGACCTGGCGGGCCGATCTGGTCGCCGGCCGGCGCCGGCTGCGTGTCGCGGTGCTGATCGGCGCCTGCATCCTGGGCACCGCGACTGCCGCGGCGGATTTCCTGCCGTATGCAGGCGCGGGATCTGCGGCAATATTGCTGGCCAACTTCGCCAGCGCGATGGGCCTGTGCATGCTCGCCGTCCTTGCCGGCTGGATGGTGGTCCAATCGGCTGAACTGCAGCTCGCGGCCGGCAATGACAGGGACCGGCCCTCCCGCCCACCGCGCGAGGCCGTTGTCGACCACGCCGAGCTTGAGCGCCTCGAGCAGATGATGAGCGTGGAACGGGCCTACCGGCAGGAGGGCCTGACCATCGCCGCGCTGGCCGGAAAGCTCGAACTGCCGGAGTACCGGCTGCGGCAGCTCATCAACGAGGGGCTTGGCTATCGCAACTTCAATGCCTTCCTCAATCACTATCGGCTCGAGGACGCCAAGGCGGCGCTGTCAGATCCGAGCCAGCGCGAGGTGCCGATCCTGACCATCGCCATGGACGCCGGGTTCCAGTCAATCGGGCCGTTCAACCGCGCCTTCAAGGCCGACACCGGCGTGACGCCGACGGAATTCCGCCGCACCGCCCCTCAGGCGGCTGCCACGATTGGCCGATTCCAGGAATCGGCCAATGCCGAGCAGCTTTCGGCCAGTCCTAGTGACGCTCCGGCGAGACATCAGGCGCACCGTCTGTAGGCTGCTTCGAAAATTCACGGACGCCTTCATGATGCGTCGCTTGCCTTGCGGAGATGTCGGGATGAAACACATCGCATCGCTATGGACGATTTTGGTCGCGCTTTGCCTTTCGGGGTCGGCGTTCGCCGATGAACTCGGAACACCAGGCGATGCAAAAAGCCTGGGTTTCTCGGCGCAGCGCCTGGCGCGGATCGCGCCGTGGTACCAGGCGCGCTTCGATGCTTTCCCGCCGTCAGAGGGCCTTGTCCCTGGCGCCGTCGTCGCCATCGCAAAAGACGGCAAGCTTGCTTTTCTGCAAGCCATCGGCTTTCAGGACCGCGCCAAGACGATCCCGATGAAGACGAATTCCATCTTCTGGATCGCCTCGATGTCCAAGCCGGTGACCAGCGTCGCCGCGATGATTCTGGTGGACGAGGGCAAGCTCGACCTCGACGCACCTATCGCCAAGTATCTGCCCGAGCTTGGGGATATGCAGGTCGCGCTCCAAAGGACTGACTCGGCCACCGGCAAGACGGAATACGGGCTCGATCTGCCAAAACGCCCGATGACGGTTCGGGATCTG